>Ga0116191_1002474_pt1 | contig 14050 bp, 17 predicted proteins | sample AD_UKC111_MetaG_FD_89897 | JGI IMG/M metagenome (GOLD analysis project Ga0116191, IMG submission 89897) | Active sludge microbial communities of municipal wastewater-treating anaerobic digesters from Hong Kong - AD_UKC111_MetaG | ecosystem: Engineered > Bioreactor > Anaerobic > Digestate...
AAATTCGGAATAGAATATGATGATACAGACAGCTTTGTAGAACGGTTATCAGGGTTTTCCGGCATCAGGGTAAAGGGGCTTATGACCATTGCCCCGTATTATGATGATGCTGAGTTGGCAAGGCCTGTGTTCAGGCGGCTGAAAGAAAAATACGACATGCTGGCAGCAGCCGGTATTCCAAATGTCGATATGAAATATTTATCCATGGGTATGACCAATGATTATAAGGTTGCAATTGAAGAGGGTTCCAACATGGTAAGGATTGGGACAGGTATTTTTGGAGCAAGGAATTATGATTTACAATAAGGAGGTATAGTAATGGAGTCCAATATCTTGAACAAGGTACTTTATTTTATGGGAATAGGAGAAGCTGCTGAAGAAGAACATGAAGAGGCTGAAGTATCAAAACCTCAGATAGAAGCAGTGAGCACCGCTTCCCACCGCAGGAGCAATGTAGTTAACATACATACTGCTTCTTCACCCATGAAGGTTGTTCTGGTAGAGCCTTCATCCTATGATGAAGTTCAATCCATCTGCGATGACCTTAGAAGCAAAAAACCTGTAATAATCAATTTTGAAGAGATGGATAAGGAAGTAGCCAAAAGAATGGTCGATTTTATCAGCGGTGCGGTATATGCACTCGACGGCACAATTCAGAAGATTTCAAACGGTATAGTGCTGGTTGCTCCGTCAAATGTGGATGTTTTGGGCAATATTAAGAGCTCTATGGGCGATGAGAATTTCGATCTGGAAGGAATTTTCAGCTGGCTTAAATAATTGTAGAATGAGAGTGGTTAGATGAAATTTGTCTTGGCTGCAACTTTGTCATATTTTATTGATTTTCTCAACTTTATGATACTGGTTAGAGTTTTATTGTCGTGGTTCAGTTTTAATCCTGACAATAAGATAATAGTGCTGATATTTCAGTTAACAGATCCGATACTTGAGCCCTTTAGAAAACTTACCGCCAAACTGGGACTCAATACGGGCATGATTGATTTTTCACCTATAATATCATTGTTATTTCTTTATTATATAGCCAAGCCTTTGCTGCTGACTTTGATATATACTTTCCTGTAAGTGATGGTTCTTTGAAGAATAATCCAGAAACAGTATATGATACAACAAAAAAAGGAAGAATAGGAATTGTTATTAAGAAATACCTGTGATGGAGGTTGAAGGAATATGATAACTCCGATGGATATAAGAAACAAGGAATTTAAAAAGGCCTTCAAAGGATACAAGGAAGATGAAGTTGATGAATTTTTGGATAAGGTCATAGCAGACTATGAGAGAATTTACAGGGAAAACGGTGAGTTAAAGGACAGAATAGCCATCGACAATGAGAGGATAGAAAGCTATAACAGCATGGAGAAATCCCTCCAGAGTACTCTTCTGATAGCACAGACAACTGCAGAGGATATAGTTGCAAATGCGAGGAAAAAAGCAGAGATGATTATTAAGGAAGCAGAGGAGCAGGGGAGAAAGATAATAGAGGAAGCAAACAGTAGTGTTATAAAGGTTAATAAGGATTTTGAAGAATTAAAGAAGGAAGTACAGGTCTTTAAGACCAGGTTCAAGACGCTGTTGGAGTCTGAGCTTGAGGCTCTTAATGCAACCTTGAAGGATATATAGGGGTTATGAAAGTGAATATTTATGCTGAAATGTTGATAATATAAAGTCATGAAGTTATTCATGGCTTTTTATTTTTAACAAGGGGTCAAAGGAGCATATGTATGGATATTGATAATACTGAAGTGAAGGAACTGGAAAGCAGGGTAGAAAAAATCGCACTTCTGCTGGAAAAGGCCAAAATTGGCGAGTATGTCAATATTATGACCAAGCCGAAAACACTTCTCCTGAACAATTTTATAGGAGGGGTTGCCAGAGGCTTTGGAACGGCTGTAGGCTTTACCATTCTTGGAGCAGTTGTTATTTATATTCTAAGACAGTCTGTGCTTTTGAATCTCCCTTTTATAGGAGGGTTCATAGCAGAAATAGTCAAGATAGTTCAGGATCATCTATAAATAAAAAGGAGGCAGTCAATTTGGACAAGAATGACCTTAAGCACTTTGAGGAGTTGTTGAACATAGAGAAAAAAAAGAGGGAAAATTCACTTGAAGATGAGCGGACAGGGCTTGGAATTTCCCTCAGAGATCTGACCGGCGAGCTTTCCTCATATGATAATCATCCCGGAGATTTGGGAAATGAGACCTTTGAGGCTGAAAAGAATTTTTCCTTCAGGACAAAGGATAAGTTTCTTCTAAGTGAGATTGAGGCTGCTTTGAACAGGATAGCTGACGGAACATACGGTTCATGTGAGATTTGCCATAATGAGATCGGCAAAGACAGGCTGGAATTAAGGCCATACTCCCGATTGTGCATAAATTGCGAAAAGGATGTCGGAGCGAAAGTACAAAATGAGGAGAAGGGCAGGCCTATTGAGGAGCAGGTGCTTTTTCCGCCTTTTGGCAGGTCTTTTACGGATAATGCTGTTGAGGATAAGGTACAGTTTGATGGGGAAGATGCCTGGGAGTCAGTGAACGAATATAATGTAAGAATGTCGGATAATGAATTCGGAGAAGATGAATCGGCAGGATATGTTGAAGACGTCGAACAGGTAAGTAATGAACAGTATAGAAAGCAGATGGAATGAAACATGGTTATATGCTATAATAACTGATGTACTCATTTCATTTAAGGGGGAATATCATTGTATCCTGTTCTCATTGCAGCAGTAATTATAGTTTCCGACCAGATTATCAAGAATATATTGGCCAAAACTCTGGCTTCAGGGCCTATAACTGTAATTAAGAATTTTTTTTACCTTGTTTATGTGGAGAACTATGGAATAGCCTTTGGCATGTTTAAAAACAAGGTATTGTTCTTTATAGTCACTAATTGTATTATATCGGCCGTGGTGGCATTCATGATTTATAAATACCGTCGTATAAGCGTCCCTGTTACAATATGCCTGTCTCTTATTCTGGGCGGGGCGATAGGCAACGTAATAGACAGAATAAGATTCGGATATGTTATTGACTACCTTTCCTTTACTATATTTCCACCGGTTTTTAACCTTGCGGATTCGGCAATAGTGGTGGGTGCGGTACTGCTTAGCCTGCTGCTTGTATTCAGTAAGGATATAAAGATATAGGTATGAGGTTACGAGGTGTTGATGTATGGAGGTAAAAGAATATATAGCAGAACCGGAAGCAGAGGGGGAAAGGCTTGATTGTTTCCTGTCGGAAAAAGTGGAAGGCTATTCAAGAACTTACATGCAGAAGCTTATTGAAGAGGGGCATTGTAAAGTAAACGGGAAAAACGCAAAGCCCGGGCTTAGGCTTCGGAAAGGGGATAAGGTGGAAGCAGTGATTCCTGACCCTGTACCTTTGGAAGTGAAGCCTGAGAAAATAGAACTGGATATAATATATGAAGATAACGATATAATAATAATCAACAAGCCTCAGGGAATGGTGGTGCACCCTGCTCATGGCAATTATTCCGGTACTGTTGTGAATGCGCTTCTCACCCACTGCGAGAGTTTGTCCGACTTTAACAGTTTTACCGGAATAAACGGGGTTATGAGGCCGGGGATAGTACATAGGATAGATAAGGACACTTCAGGTATAATAGTTGTAGCAAAGAACAATGAAGCACATCTTTCCTTATCCGAGCAACTTAAGGAGCACTCAATAACAAGAAAGTATACAGCCCTGCTTGAAGGTAGATTGAAAACAGACAGCGGAACAGCAGATACCCTTATAGGCAGGAATCCACAGAATAGGAAACAGATGGCTGTTGTAAGCGAAAACGGGAAAAGGGCAGTTACTCACTATAGAGTACTTGAGCGCTTTGAGAACCACACCTTGATTGAAGCGGTGCTTGAGACGGGAAGAACCCATCAGATAAGAGCGCATATGGCATATCTGGGGCACCCTGTTGTGGGGGATACGATATACGGCTTTAAAAAACAGCGTTTTGACACAAAAGGGCAGCTGCTGCATGCAAGGGTACTCGGATTTATTCATCCAACCAAGAAGGAATATGTTGAATTTGAGGCCCCCATTCCGGAATACTTTGCGAAAGTATTAAGGCTTTTGAGGAATGGAAGGTTATAGACAAATTCTATATGCTATGGTAAAATCTATTAAAAGCAACCTTTAAACTTGTCCGGTGAGGCATGGAAGGATTCAAAAAGTATAATTGCAATCTGCCTCACGGCAGATTTTTTGCTATTAAAATAGCCTGGAGGAATCATTATGAAGATCAAAACTGAGATTATGGATGAAAAAGCATTGGACAGAGCACTTACCAGAATATCTCACGAAATAATAGAAAGAAACAAGGGAGTGGAAGGCCTGGTACTGCTTGGTATTAAGACAAGGGGAGTCTACCTTGCCAAAAGGCTTTCCGAGAAAATCCGAAACATAGAAGGCAATGTGCTTCCTGTCGGAACTCTTGATATTACAAGGCACAGGGACGATATCAAGGATAAGAAGGATATGCCCCGGGAAAACCTAACTGATATCTGCTTTGATATCAACGGAAAGAAAGTTGTACTTGTTGATGATGTTTTGTATACGGGAAGGACTGTACGAGCAGCAATGGATGCCATCGTGGATATTGGAAGGCCCCTGAGCATTCAGCTGGCTGTGCTTGTAGACCGGGGGCACAGGGAGCTTCCGATAAGAGCCGATTATGTCGGGAAGAATGTTCCTACCTCAAGAAGTGAGATGGTAATTGTAAATGTCAGAGAAGAGGATGACAAGGATGCAGTTCTTTTGGGAGAACAAGAGTAATATACCTTTATTGCTCTTTTTTCTTATTATTATGAAAGAGAGGTAATTGCATGAGATTGCTTATAAAGCAATGCAGTATAATAGATCCGGGAAATACTTATAAAGGGATTAATGATATTTACATTGAAGATGGGATTATAAAGCTGATAGAACCTGCAATCGGGCTGGCTGCCGATAAAGTGATAGATGCAGCGGGGCTTTATCTGCTTCCGGGATTCATCGATATGCATGCGCATCTGAGGGAGCCCGGTTTTGAATACAAGGAAACAGTATATTCCGGGACAAGGGCCGCTGCAAGGGGAGGATACACCTCACTCTGCTGCATGCCTAACACTAAGCCGATAATCGATGATGAAGCCTCTTTAGCCATGCTCCAAAAAATCATAAAAAAGGATGCGGCAGTAAAGGTGTACCCCATAGCTGCCATATCCAGAGGCCAGACAAGCACTGAGCTTGTGGAAATGAATAAGCTCGCCGAAATGGGTGCTGTCGCATTCTCTGATGACGGAAGGCCGGTGGCTGCCGCAGCATTTATGATGAAGGTACTGTTGAGTGCCAAGGAGAAAGGATATATGATAATAGACCACTGCGAAGAGCTGAGCCTGGCTGAGGGCGGTGCGATAAACATGGGAAGGAAATCGGAGCAGATGGGCATACGGGGGATACATCCTCTTTCAGAGGAACTTAATGTGATGCGGGATATTATGATTGCAGAAGAGACGGATTCATGTATACACATAGCCCATGTAAGCACGGCGGGGTCTGCGGAAATAATAAGGGCGGCAAAAAGAAGAGGAATCAAGGTCACGTGCGAAGTGACGCCCCATCATATCGGACTGACAGAGGATATTATCACACCGGGTTTTACCGACTGCAAGGTGAATCCGCCTCTTAGGACTGCCGGAGATGTTGAGGCACTGAAGGAAGCATTGAAAGACGGCACAATTGATGTGATAGCTACCGACCATGCACCTCACCATAAAGACGAGAAAAGCGAGGATTTCTACAGCTCTGCTTTCGGAATATCCGGCCTGGAGACTGCATTTTCCGTCTGTTATACTGAACTGGTAGAGTCAGGGATACTTACATTGAAAGAATTAAGTGAAAGAATGAGCAGAAATCCGGCAAAACTATTAAAGCTGAAATCAGGGATAATCAAAACAGGCATTGCTGCCGATCTGGTACTGGTTGATACTGCAAGGGAAATTACGGTTAACCGGGACGATTTCCTGTCAAAAGGGAAAAATACCCCCTTTCACGGGAAAACTTATAAGGGAGATATTGTATACACAATAGTTGACGGCAATATAGCATATGAAAATAAAACTCAACTTTAGGAGGGATTTGCTTGTTTACAGACAGATTAATAGAGAAAGTAATAAATTGCAGGAATCATACTGTTGTGGGCCTGGATCCAAGGCTTCAGTATCTGCCTAAGCATTTGATTGATGAAGCCGGGGAAGCAGCTCCGGAAGGCAGCAGTGCTTCCATTATCGCAGAAGCATTTTTCAGGTTTAATAAAGAGATAATAGACAATGTGTATGACATTGTTCCCTCTGTGAAACCCCAGATAGCCTTTTATGAGCAGTATGGCACTGCGGGCTTTGAATGTTATTTAAAGACATGCAGATACGCAAAATCAAAAGGTTTATTGGTCATAGGCGATGTAAAAAGGGGAGATATAGGTTCTACGGCAGAGGCTTACTCGGATTTTTACCTTGGTAATAATGAAGCGTCGGCGGAAACAGATTCCATAACCATAAACCCGTATTTAGGCACCGATTCAATGGTTCCTTTTGTCAATAACTGCGAAAAGAACGGCAAAGGGATTTTTGTGCTGGTGAAGACCTCCAACAAGTCTTCCAGGGACATACAGGACCTGGAGTCGGGAGGAAAGAAAGTCTACGAACATGTTGCGGAACTGGTAGTAAGACTTGGTGAAGGGCTGACAGGCAAATACGGCTATAGCTCGGTTGGAGCGGTTGTAGGGGCCACCTTCAGGAGCGAAGGGCAAAGGCTTAGAGAACTGATGAAAAGGGTTTATTTCCTGGTTCCCGGCTATGGAGCCCAGGGCGGCACTGCAGAGGACGCTGCCGGATGCTTTAATGATGATGGGCTTGGAGCTGTTATCAACTCCTCAAGAGGCATAATTGCAGCCTATAAGAATGAAGCATACAGGGAAAGGTTCAGTGAAAGGGAGTTCGGCTCTGCGGCAAGGGAAGCTGCAATAGCAATGAGGGATGACATAAACAATGAGCTTGCCAGGAAAGGAAAAATAGCGTGGTAGGAGTTGAAGCAAATATGCAGTGCATATGTAAAATTGTTGAGAACAGGGAGCTTTGCAAAGATGTATTCGAAATGAAGATAGAGTGTCCGGAAATAGTACGGGAAGCCCAACCGGGGCAATTCCTGCATTTAAAGGTTAATAAAGCAATTGACCCGCTTTTAAGGAGGCCTATAAGCATAAGCAGGATTTACAGAGATACGGGTGTTATTTCAATTGTTTACCAGTGCATAGGCAAAGGGACAAAAGAAATGACCGCTCTTAAGAAGGGTGAATACATAGATGTCATGGGGCCTTTGGGCAGCGGCTTTACTTTGTTTGACGAGGGGAAATGTGCCGTAGTAGGGGGAGGAATCGGTATAGCACCGTTATTGGAGCTTGCTTGCAGCCTTACGGATTGTGATGCCTATTTGGGTTTTCGAAGCGATACCTTTAAGCTGGATGAATTTTCTTCAGCCTGTAAAGAGCTTTATATAGCAACAGAGGATGGAAGCATGGGAAGCAAAGGTTATGTTACAGATCTTATTAATGATATCAAGAAATATGATGTCATATATGCCTGCGGTCCTAAAGCGATGCTGAAAAGAGTTAAAGAGCTTTGTGAGGATACCGGCGTGAAATGCTTTGTATCCGTCGAGGAAAGAATGGGCTGCGGCATAGGGGCATGCTTGGTATGTGCCTGCAGGATAAAAGAAGGGGATACATGGCATTATAAAAAGGTTTGTACTGATGGTCCGGTATTTGCGGCTGAGGAGGTGGATTTTGATGATTAGCATGAGTGTAAACATAGGGGGCATAAAGCTAAAAAACCCTGTGCTCACATCCTCGGGAACCTTCGGTTTCGGCAGGGAATACTCGAGGTTCTATGATCTTTCCTTGCTTGGAGGGATTGTTGTAAAAGGCTTGACCCTGGAACCCAGAGAAGGCAATAAACCTCCAAGGATTGCGGAGACACCGGCGGGTATGCTGAACAGTGTGGGTTTGCAAAATCCCGGAGTGGAGTACTTCATCGAGGAGGAGCTTCCGTTCCTTCGGAGATATGATATAGCAATCATAGCGAATATTGCAGGCAATACTGTTGAGGAATACTGCAGGATGGCCCGAAGGCTGGGAAGCCTGGTTGACGGAATAGAACTGAACATATCCTGCCCCAATGTGAAGGAAGGCGGGGCTGCATTTGGAATAAGTTCCGAATCGGTGTATAATATAACCAGAAGGGTAAAGGAACAATGCAAGGTACCACTTATAGTAAAGCTATCGCCAAATGTAGCCGACATAAAGGAAATTGCAGCAGCAGCCCAGGAAGGGGGAGCGGATGCAATTTCCCTCATTAATACTCTGCTGGGAATGGCAATAGATATTAATACGAGAAGGCCTGTGTTGGCAAACATTGTCGGTGGTTTATCAGGCCCCGCTGTGAAGCCCGTAGCTGTAAGAATGGTATGGCAGGCAGCCCAAGCCGTTAATATTCCGGTAATCGGAATGGGCGGTATTGCCTGTTGGCAGGATGCAATTGAGTTCATACTGGCAGGTGCTGATGCCGTATCAATAGGAACAGCAAACTTCATAAACCCGTATGCTCCGATGGAAGTATTGGAGGGTATAAAGAATTATCTCATAAAAAATCAATTCAGCAGTATAAATGAATTGAAAGGAAATCTAAAAATATAGGGAGGAGAAAACAGATGCTTACAAAAAAAATGATGAATGGGTACTTGGAAAAAACAGGAGTCTTGCAGACAGGGCATTTCCTTCTGACTTCGGGAAAGCACAGCAATAAATATATGCAGTGTGCAAAGATATTCCAGCATCCTGACATCAGTACTGAAATAGCAAAGGATCTGGCTGAAAAATATGATGGCTATGATATAGATATAGTAATAGGCCCTGCCATTGGCGGCATAATACTTGCATATGAAGTGGCCAGACAATTGGAAGTAAGGGCGCTGTTTGCTGAAAGGGAAAATGGCGTCATGACCTTAAGAAGGGGTTTTGAGATAAAACCGGGTTCAAGAGTATTGGTTGTGGAGGATGTAATCACTACAGGAGGCTCGGTAAAAGAAGTGATTGATGTGGTGCGTTCTGCAGGGGGAGAAGTGGTTGGAGTAGCCAGTGTTGTAGACAGAAGCGGAGGTAAGGCAATTTTTGACGTACCATTTAAAAGCGTTATAAGAATTGAAATAGAAACCTTTGAACCTGAAGACTGTCCCTTGTGTAAATCAGGGTCTGCAGCAGTAAAACCCGGAAGCAGGAATATTTAGAACAAATGGAAATAATGACCAGGTATGAAGATGTCCCATATGTGAAAAAAAATTATTAAAATATACTATTAGTGTATGAAGTTAAATACTTAACAAATATGGCCGTAATGTCCTGAAACAGCAGAAATTGTATTAGATAAATCTATAATAAATGTCATATTATTTCACCAATTTAAAAAAACACATGATCATTATTGAAATTTTTGAAAAATCGATGTATTATAGTAATAATAAGAGAAAAAGGAGGTTTAGTAATGACGGAAAAAAGAGAGAACTGGGGAAGTAAACTGGGTCTGATTCTGGCGATGGCTGGTAACGCAGTTGGTCTTGGTAACTTCTGGAGATATCCTTACCAGGCAGCTGCAAACGGCGGCGGTGCATTCATGATTCCATATTTCGGTGCACTTATTCTTATGGGTCTTCCATTAATGTTTATTGAATGGAGTCTTGGAAGGTACGGCGGCAAGTACGGCCATGGAAGCTTAGGTCCTATGGTATACCTGCAGGCAAGAGAAGGGATTAAACCAAGGACTGCTGCTATTTTAGGCGGTATTGCAGGTGGATTGGCATTAGGTGTTACAGTGCTTGTTAACAGTTACTACAACCATATAATCGGTTGGACCTTTGGCTATGCATTTCTGTCACTGACAGGCGGATACATGGACAAAGCTATCAGCACTGGAGAATTCTTCGTTAACTACATCCAGTCACCTGGATTGGTGTTCCCTTTCTGGATATTTGCTTTGTTAGTGCTTGCTTTCGCAGTAGCAGGAGGTATACAGAAGGGTATCGAAGTATTGGCTAAGTTTATGATGCCTACAATTTATGTTGTTGGTGCCATACTGATAGTAAGAACTATGACATTGGGTACACCGGTTAATCCTGACTGGTCACCAATTGCAGGCTTGAACTTCATATGGTCGCCAAGGTGGGATGCACTTAGCTGGAAAGCAGCTCTGGCAGCAGCAGGACAGATTTTCTTCACTCTGTCGCTTGGTATGGGTATCATATGTAACTATGCATCATACCTGAAGCCGGATGATGATATAGTACTTTCAGGTGTAGCAACAGTATCATTGAATGAATTGGCTGAAGTTATTCTTGGCGGTACAATTGCTATTCCGATAGCTTATACATATCTCGGCGAAGCAGGAATGCAGGCTAGCATAGGGTTGTCCTTCATTTCACTGCCTAATATATTCAGAGAAATGGGCGGCGGCCAGATATTCGGAGCATTCTGGTTCATACTCCTTGCTTTTGCAGGGGTAACATCAGCAGTAGCAATGTACAACTATATTGTTGCCCTGTTAGAGGAAAGCTTTGGTATGGCTAAGAAGAGTGCTGCAGCTCTTGTATTCTTCCTCTACATCGCTGTTGGTCTTCCTGTATGTCTGGAGCCGATCCTTACAAAGACGGCTGACCTTGCATACTTTACGGAAGTTGACAACTGGGTTGGATCTTATCTCCTAGTTTTCCTTGGAGGACTTGAAGCAATTGTTGTAGGCTGGTTGATGGGAAAGAAAGGACTGGACGAAATCAACAACGGAAGCTATTGGAAACTTCCTGAATGGTTCTACAAATTATTCATGCAGTTCCTGACACCTGTATCCATTATATTACTGCTGATAATGTCCACAAGGGATTACTTCATTGCTGGGTACTTCAAGGCTGTTCCGAGTTTTGTGGCAAATTCACCTCAGCTTGTTCCGTGGGTAAATGGAGCAAGGATTGTTATGGTTATTGTGGTAACCTTAGGATTCATTCAGGCATACAAGACCATTAAAGACAAATATTCAGCTGAGCTTCAGAGTAATGAAGTATCAATAAGAAAGTAAGGAGGGAATGATAATGTCAGGTGGCGCATTGGGATTTTTAGTTTTAGCTTGGGGCATTATACTGTGTTCAGCAGCAATTTCCCTCTCGGCATTGCTTAAACACAGCAAAAACTAAAATAAAAAACCCCCGCCTTAAGGTGGGGGTTTTTTGGAGGTAATACATGGAAAAGGACTTAACTTCGGTCTTAGCCGAATTAAATAGGAAACTCGGTAAAACATATACAGGAAAAAAGAAAAATAAGTATGAAACAGAGATTAACGGACTTATAAATGAATATAATACTTTGGAAATACCCGAAGCTCTTAATGAAACCTATGAAAGCCTCAGGAACAAAGGAAGAGAGCTTATGAAAGAGTCCAACATAAAGCAGGAAAAAAAGGTTGATTATTATTTAAGGTATTGCGGAGCTGCCATATATGATTTCAAAGGAAATCTGAAGCCTCTTAATACTATCATGAAGTCATTCCTGCTGACAGGCGTATTGTTTTTTGTACTGGCACCTCAGTATTTTTCATTCATTATGCCTTTAATATTTGTTTTGCCGGTATTTTTAGGATTGAGAGGCATGAAGAAGAGAGTGCTTAACGGACTCTATATGGGAATTGCCATTGTTCCGATGGCAATACTCGTTTCTATTGTCTGGATAAGGAATGCGATTATTACTTTAAGCTCAGGAACCTTTGACGATTTCATAAGCCAATTGGCTGCTTCATATGGATTATCATATGAGGTAACACAGAGTCTGGCAATTGTATTCATAATATTAAGTATAACACTGTTGGCAAGTGCAATAACACTAATCTACAATGCGATAAAATACAGAAAAATGTTTATATAAAATAAGCTGTTGGCTTAGCCGACAGCTTATTCTTTCGCATTTCTTATTCTTTCTTCGTCTGGTGTTATATAGATTGTTGAATAATTTTCATATATAACCATACCAGGTTTTGCACCGCTGGGTTTTCTAACATACTTTTTTCTCGTATAGTCCACCGGTACTTTAGAGGAGGTCCTGCCTTTACTGTAATATGCTGCAAGATTTGCAGCCTCTTCCAGTGTGGTGTCATCCACATCTCTTCCTTCAGTCTTTATCAGGACATGAGAACCGGGAATATCCTTGGTATGAAGCCATATATCCTGATTAACGGCAAGCTTGAGAGTAAGATAGTCATTCTGAAAATTATTCTTGCCGACATATATCTCGAAGCCTGTTGAGGAAATAAAACGCATAGGAATGGATGTTTTTTTAACCTGTTTGCTTTTTGGTGCTTTTCTTTCCTTTAAATATCCTTGCTCCGCCAGTTCATTCCTTATTTCCTCCAGTTCCAGCTCTTCAGTGCATTTATTCAGATTGTCAAGCTGAGTCTCCAGGTACATTATCTCCTGTCTGTTTTCTTCAAGTTGAATATTAATTTTATTTAAGGCTTTTTTGTATTTATTATATTGCTTGTAATACCTTTGGGCGTTTTCTGAGGGGGAAAGACGGATATCCATAGGAATATCAACGTATTCGCCCTCTGAGGAGTAGTAATTCTGAAGCCTTGCTTTTTCTTCGCCTCTTTGAAGATAAAATATGTTTGACATGATGAGATCGCCATATATCTTGTATTTATCTGAATCGGCAGCTTCCTGAAGATCACCGTTCAGTCTTTCAAGTTTCTTGTAGCATCGTTCCAGCCTATTGGTGATAATTTTATGTATATCTCCGGACTTTTGCTTAATTCTGTCCTTTTGGTCCTTCTCATGATAGAACCTTTCAACTGCCTCACTCATTCCTTGGAATTCCTGCTTTTCAAAGTTTGTGTATATTTCAAGGTCAAAACAGGAAAAATCCACGGCTTTGCCGTCCTTGTAAACAATATTGGGACTAAAGGATGAGGAATTTACAGCTTCTTGGAACATTGAAAATGAGTGGAATAGCTCTTCAATAAGCTCAAAGCTGCAATGCTTCAGATCTATATCACAGTCAACATTAGCTCTTGTGCAAATATCCCTTGCAAGTACAGGGCTGATGCCGTTAAATTTGCTGACCAGGTACTTTTCTGCCTTTATGCTGCCCGGATTATTTTCAATACCTTCAATGAAGCTTTCCTTTGAGGCACTGATAGGATCAGATTTGCCGCCCGAGGGAGGATATTCATACTTTCCCCCCGGTAATATTTCTCTTACGCTGCTTATTTCAAAGCTTATTCTTTTGATACTGTCTATTATTCTGCCGGTGGTTTTGTCAATAAATATGATGTTGCTGTGACGCCCCATTATTTCTGCTATAAGTGTTTTGTGCGTACTATAGCCCATTTCGTCTGCGGAAGCTATATCTATTTCAATGATTCTTTCAAATTCAGGCTGCCTGATTGATACTATACGCCCTCCTGTAAGATGCTTTCTTAGCAGCATGCAAAAGGAAGGGGGAGATGCAGGATTGGATTTGTTCTCTTCGGTAAGATGTACTCTAGGATAGGCGGAGCTGGCACTTAACAAAAGCTTGAAGCTGTCTCCGCAGCCCCTGATATTTATTATTAACTCGTCCTTTTCAGGCTGATATACTTTTTCTATTTTTCCGTTCAGCAGCTTATTCTGCAGCTCATGTACAATTGAGCTGACTACCGGGCCGTCGAAAGGCATAAAAACACCTCCAAAATATTGCTGTTTACTGCATTGAGTTCATTTAATTATTATATCACGTGAGCAGCTTATTTACTATAAATAAACATATGTCTGCACAATAGAAGAATAATGCGACACAATGAGAGTTGCAAATACCGACGTGGGGAAGCTATATTCGACGAAACCTTCCACCTGACCTCGGAACGGGAATACCCCTGGCAAAATAACCAGACGGGCCCGCAGAGATGGGACCCCCGCCA
>Ga0116191_1002478_pt1 | contig 14043 bp, 6 predicted proteins | sample AD_UKC111_MetaG_FD_89897 | JGI IMG/M metagenome (GOLD analysis project Ga0116191, IMG submission 89897) | Active sludge microbial communities of municipal wastewater-treating anaerobic digesters from Hong Kong - AD_UKC111_MetaG | ecosystem: Engineered > Bioreactor > Anaerobic > Digestate | place...
GTGAACAATTGACAGCAGCTACAAATGCAGTATATGCTAATTTTACCGGTTCTAATTTGTGGGGTCGTATGATGCAGTATTTTTCGGATTGTCGTGCCGATGAGCATGCTTCAGGTGGCCAACAATTGGAAGTTCACAATGCACAACTCCTTTTGGGTTCATATGATAATACCAATTTTACTATTTCGGCAGTCTGGCAAGGATTGTACCGTACCATTCATAGGGCCAATGCTGCAATTGAATTCGGGTCAAAAATAGAAAATATTGATTCCGACTTGAAAAAACAACGTATTGCTGAAGCAAAATTTTTAAGAGCTTGGGCCTATTATTATTTAGTGGTCAATTGGGGCAAAATTCCGGTTTATACAGAAACGGTTAAAACACCTGACGGATATCAGCCATTATCTGAAGAATCGGCAGTATATGAACTTCTTGAGTCAGATCTTACCGCTATTCAATCGGATTTAAAAGTCTCTCATGAAACTAAAGATTTGGGTAGAGCTACCAAAGGCGCTGCACAATTACTTCTTGCTCGTGTTTTGATGCATCAAGGCAAATATTCAGAAGCCAAAACCGTTCTATTAGATATCTATAATTCTAAACAATATCGGCTTGTGGATAATTATGCTGATAATTTCAGGGAAGAAACGGAATACAATGACGAATCTATTTTTGAAATCGGATTTACGGGTACAAGTTTCAATTGGTGGGCGGATGGAAACGGTAATGGTCCGGATGAAAAACAAACTGTTATGTTTCAGGATTATAATCCCGTGGGTTGGAGAAATATGATTCCCTCCAATAAGCTTCTTGATGAATTTGAACGTCCTTATAAAGGTGACAAAAGAGAAGATCCAAGATTAAGAGAAACAGTAATTTTTACAGGGGATACTTATGGACCACCTAATAATCCAATAGTATTAACTGATGATGCTCAAAACGGTTATGCTTCAGTATTTAATGGCCAAACCATAAAAGCAAGTTGGTATAAGTATTCCCCTATGTATAAATTAGATCCGGGAGGATATTATACTTCCAGCATTAATTATCGAAATATGCGTTTTGCAGAAGTTCTTATTAAGCTGGCAGAATGTGAAAATGAAGTTGGAACGCCCGGTGCAGCGATTGGATATTTAAATGAGATCCGTGATAGACAAAGTGTTAATATGCCACATTATCCAACAGGCAGGTATCCTTGTAACAGTAAAGAAGAAATAATGCGAGCTATTATGCATGAATCTTTAGTGGAATTTGCCAATGAAAAACTTAGAGTATTGGAGCTTGCTCGATGGAGAAAAAATGGAAAATTTTCAGCAACCAATCCGGATCCTATTGCTTATATTGTAACAAATCCAACTAGAGCATTATTATGCTATCCTGAAAGTGAAATTAGGGTAAATACAAAAATAACAGAATAGATTCAAATCAAATAATTTGACTAGTCCTAAACAAAACCATTATAGGTTTTTATACGACAAAAAAACTAATTTATTAGATAGCAACAAGTCTAGCCTGTTGCTATCTGCTTTCTTTCATGTTCTTACTCTAGTTCGTCTTTGTATGGACACTCTCTTTTTAATACATATGAACCAGAAATATAAATCCGCCTTTTTAATGACGGAAATTAGAAATATTTGATAATGTTAATTTTGAATTTAAACAAGATTGGCTATTCGACAAGAAAGCCAATCTCTTAATTTCAACATTAATTATGTTTTTTATGGGTTATGTGAAAAAAGGAGTATAATGTCTGTTAAACGGCAACTGTTACGAAAAAACGCTGCAAAATGTAACGAGAATGAAATAAATAGAAACATGATTATGCTTTAATTGTGCTTTATTTCGTATACTTTCGTACCAAAAATATAGAATTTGTTACATTTTTTGTGCATTTGAAGAAGTGAAAAAAGATGGATAAAAAATTGTTAGCTATTGGCATTTTTTTCGTGTGCGGTATAGTGGCATTACAAGCCCAAAATGCACCAACGTTTGTGCTTTTTTCACAGGAAGGCGATGTATTTCCTTTGACGACAACAAACAAAGCAACATTTTCCATATTAGCAGATACAGCCGATTTTGCAGGAGTACAGCGTGCTTTGTTGAATTTGCAAGCCGATTTCGAAACAGTAACCGGTATTGAACCGTTGCTTATGGCGAATCCTACGGCCAAAAATATAAAATTAATTGTTGGTACACTCGAGAAAAACAGCTTTATCGATCAACTTGCGAAAAGAGGACTAATCGATAAAAACGAGTTGTCGGGCAAACGTGAAAAATTTATCATTCAAACCGTACAACAACCCGTTGAAGGTATTGACGAAGCCTTGGTTATAGCAGGAAGCGATAAGCGAGGAACCATATATGGAATTTACGAGCTTTCGCGACAAATCGGGGTTTCTCCCTGGTATTATTGGGCCGATGTCCCTGTACGCAAATCAAAAGATATTTACATTCGGCGGGGTGTATATACCGCCGGAGAACCTGCCGTGGCGTATCGCGGCATTTTTATCAATGACGAGGAACCGGCATTGGGAAATTGGGCAAGAGCTACTTTCGGCGGATTTAACCACCTTTTTTATGAGAAAGTTTTTGAATTGATCTTGCGGCTGAAGGGCAATTTTCTATGGCCGGCCATGTGGGGGAAAGCTTTTTATGACGATGATCCTCAAAATGCGGAGCTTGCCGACGAGATGGGGGTTGTGATTGGTACTTCGCATCATGAACCGATGGGGCGAGCTCATGTGGAATGGAGCCGCTATGGTGAGGGGGAATGGAATTACCAAACCAATGCCGAAGTATTGAAAAAATTTTGGAGAGAAGGGTTCGAACGTGCCTATGGAACCGAATGTATTATTACGGTTGGCATGCGTGGCGATGGGGATGAACCCATGAGTGAAGAAGCCAATATTCAGTTGTTGGAAAAGATCATAGCCGATCAGCGTACCCTCATTTCCGAAATTTCCGGCAAAGATGCTGCCGAAATTCCTCAGGTGTGGGCGCTTTATAAAGAGGTACAAGATTATTACGATAAAGGAATGCGCGTTCCCGACGATGTAACCTTGCTCCTTTGCGACGACAACTGGGGAAATGTCAGAAAGTTGCCGTTGCCGGATGCTCCGAAGCGGAAAGGCGGCTACGGCATGTATTACCATTTCGACTATGTGGGTGGACCACGGAATTACAAGTGGCTGAATACCGTACAAATCGAACGCACATGGGAACAAATGCATTTGAGTTACGAGATGGGAGTAGATAAATTATGGATCGTGAATGTGGGAGATATCAAACCGTTGGAGTATCCCATCAGCTTTTTTCTCGATTTGGCTTGGAATCCAAAGCAATTTACACCTTCGGGTCTGCATAAACATACCGTAGATTGGTGCATAAGTCAATTTGGCGAAAAATATGCTTTTCAGATAGCCGAGTTGATCGCACTTTATACGAAATATAATGCCCGACGAAAACCGGAGTTGCTCTCGCCCGATACGTATAGTCTTATTCACTATCAGGAAGCAGATAGGGTTGTTGCCGAATACCGGCGACTGGCAGAAAAAGCCGAAGAAATATATCGAGATCTACCTGAGGAGATGCACGATGCTTACGATCAACTGGTACTTTTCCCGATTCAGGCTTGTGCAAACCTTAACGAGATGTATGTTGCTGCAGCAAAAAACAGATTATATGCCGCTCAAGGTAGAAACGAAACCCATACGTGGGCAAATAAAGTAAAAGAGCTTTTTGAACGGGATAGTCTCTTGACCCTTCATTATCATACACAAATTGCTGACGGAAAGTGGAATCATATGATGTCGCAAACCCACATTGGTTATACATACTGGCAAGAGCCGAAAGTGCAGGTTATGCCGACAGTGGAAATGATCGATGTTCCGGTGAAAGCCGATATGCGTCTTACCGTGGAAAGATCAGAAAAGTTTTGTTCGAAGAATGGGGAAGAAATATCCTTGCCTGAATTTTGTTCATCGGCTTCTGTCCCTTACCATTATATCGAGATATTTAACGGCGGCCAAAAGTCGTTTGAATTTACTGCTTACCCGTCGGCCGATTGGGTGCAGGTTTCGCAGAAAAATGGGACAGTCTCTACCTCACAACGAATTTATGTTGCGATCGAGTGGGATAAACTGAAAGAAGGTGTGCATGTTGCCGATTTGAAAATTAAAGATAAAAAGGGAAAGGCTTTTTTGGTAAAAATAACGGCTAAAAAATATGCCTTACCCGTTGTGGCGAGACCCGTTTTTGCCGAGAGTAATGGGTATGTTTCCATTGAAGCTCCTCATTTTTCTGCCATAAAAAATGGTGAGTCAGTACGATGGGAAATCATTCAAAATCTGGGTAGAACTTCTTCGGCAGTAACTACTTTTCCGGTAAAGACTGCACCTGATGCTTATGAAGATATAACGTTGGAATATCATGTTTTCTTAACGGATACAGGGGAAGTAAAGCTAACTTTATTTTTTTCTCCCACATTGAATTATAATGAAAACAAGGGGCTACGCTACGCCGTTTCTATTGATGACGGAGAAGAACACATCGTCAATTTTAACCATCAATATACCGATCGTGAATGGGAAAAGTGGGTTGCCAATGCCATCATTACTTCGACAACCGTTCATTCTGTTTCGCGACCGGGTTTTCATACGATTCGATACAGGGTATTGGATCCCGGCATTGTTTTGCAGAAATTGGTGTTGGATTGCGGTGGCGTGAAGCCTTCATATTTGGGGCCTCCCGAAAGTAAAAATGGGTATGAAGAAAAGATCTCGACGAATTGATTAGAATAATAGAAGAATGGTAAATAAAATGGATAGAACTATCGGTACGATGATGAATAATACATATAAACAGATGCGGATAATTATTAACATTTTTATTTTCTTATTACTTCCTTTCATCTTACATGCAGAAGACGGACACAACCTTTGGCTTCGTGCAAGGGAAACGGCGCCGGTAGAGGTGATTTGTTCGAAGAAATCGCCTACTCTCCGCATTGCGGAACAAGAACTGGTACAAGGTTGGCAAGGAAAACCCAATGAAAAAATAGAACTCATCGTCAAAAACGATAAGTCACTTAAAAACGATGGGTTTCGACTCACAACGAACACCATTCAGGCCAATACCGATCGAGGCATTTTATACGGCGTGTTCGAATTGTTGCGCCGTCAGCAAACCGGTCAGCCGATTTATGAACAAGTCTGCAATCCTTCTTACGAACGACGGATACTCAATCATTGGGACAATCTTGATGGAACCATTGAACGTGGCTATGCCGGTCGTTCTATATTTTGGCGTAAAGGAGCGGATGCTTTTGTGGTTACCGAAACCGATAAACAATTGTGGCAGGAGTATGCCCGTGCCAATGCGTCAATAGGGATAAACGGTACGGTTCTCAACAACGTAAATGCTTCGCCTTCGATATTAACAGCCGATTATCTTAAAAGAACAAAAGCCATTGCGGATGTATTGCGTCCGTATGGTATTACAACCTATCTTTCCATCAATTTTGCTTCACCTCAAGTAATTGGAGAAGTAAAGACGGCCGATCCGTTAAATCCCGATGTGGTCAATTGGTGGGAAAAAAAGGTAAAAGAAATTTACGACCTGATTCCCGATTTTGGCGGCTTTTTGGTAAAAGCCAACAGCGAGGGTCAACCCGGCCCGCAGGATTTCGGTCGTAGTCACGCCCAAGGAGCCAATATGTTGGCCGATGCCCTTTCTCCTTTCGGCGGAATTGTCATGTGGCGCGCTTTCGTGTATAATCCTTCGGATGAAGACAGGGCAAAACAGGCTTATTCGGAATTTATGCCGCTGGATGGTCAGTTTCGCGATAATGTGGTCATTCAGGTAAAAAATGGCCCCATCGACTTTCAACCGCGAGAACCTTTCAGTCCACTTTTTGGTGCGATGAAAAAAACGGCAGTGATGCCGGAGCTTCAAATTACCCAGGAATATCTCGGACAGTCGGTTCACTTGGTATTTTTGGCCACGATGTGGGAGGAATTTCTTAAGAGCGACACCTACCGGTCCGGTAAAGGAAGTACGGTTGCGTATTGTACCGATGGCAGCATTTTTCCTCAAAAACATACGGCCATTGCAGGTGTTGCTAATATTGGATCCGATGTCAACTGGTGTGGGCATCCTTTTGCACAGGCCAACTGGTATGCTTTTGGTCGGCTGGCGTGGAACAATTCCCTTTCAAGCGGACAAATTGCCGACGAATGGGTGAAGCAGACTTTTGGAGGTGAATCGGATAATGCTGAAGATTCGAAGCCTATTTTATTTGCCGATTGGCAAGTGAATTTTTTGCAACCGGTAAAACAGATGATGCTGAACAGCCGCGAAGCCGCCGTAAACTACATGATGCCTTTGGGATTGCACCATATCTTTGCGGCAAATCATCATTACGGCCCGGGTCCTTGGTGGGCACCCGAAGGCGTGAGAAAAGATTGGACACCTCCCTACTATCATCAAGCGGATACCAACGGTATCGGGTTTGATCGCACTGCAACGGGTAGTAATGCCGCGAGCCAGTACCACGAACCGCTTCGATCCCTATTTTCCGATCCGAAAACTTGTCCCGATATCTATTTACTGTGGTTTCATCATCTTTCCTGGAATTATATCATGAAGAGTGGGCGTACCCTCTGGAACGAAATGTGTTATCGCTACGACAAGGGTGTGCAGCAAGTACGGGAATTTCAAAAAACATGGGATGAGGTGAAACCTTACGTGGATGAGGAAAGATTTGTTCATGTTCAAAGCAAACTTCGTGAACAGGCAATCAATGCTCAGGTTTGGAAAGACGCCTGCCTGCTGTATTTTCAACAATTCAGCAAACTCCCGATCCCTTACGATATAGAGCGTCCCGTCAATGAATTGGGGGATATGGTAAGAAAAGATAGGGATAGGAAAAATCAATAAAATTAAAACGGACATGATAAAGAATATTTTTTTACGGATCGGATCACGTATTGTTCCCAAAAGCAAACGATGCAGCATGTTAATTGTTGTGTTTGCGGCTGTAATGCCCTTATGTGCTCAATTAAGATTGCCAAAACTGGTTAGTGATGGCATGATTTTGCAGCGCGATGCCGAACTCACTATCTGGGGATGGGCCGATCACAATGAAAACATCACGATCGATTTTAAGGGGGAAAGTTATCACACCGTTGCCGATTCGTCCGGCGAATGGAAATTGATACTTCCCGAACAAAAAACCGGCGGTCCTTACACGATGAAGATAAAAGGTGAAAAAGACGAGATTACGCTGCATGATATTTTGATAGGCGATGTGTGGTTTGCCTCAGGTCAATCCAATATGGAGTTGCCGATGCGGCGGGTGAGTCCGATATACGAAAAGGAAATCGAAACTTCGGAGTGTTCCTTTATCCGACAATTTGCTGTTCCGCAGCGTTACAATTTCAAGCATCCCGAAAAAGAGTTGGAAAAGGGCTCTTGGGTTTCGGCCAATCCGCAAACCGTACTTGATTTCTCGGCCGTAGCCTATTTTTTTGCAAGAGAGCTCTATGAAAAATATAAGATTCCTATAGGCATCATCAACGCCAGCCTTGGCGGCTCGCCCATTCAGGCGTGGATGAGTGAAGAGGCTTTAAAAGAATTTCCTTCCTATTATAACGAAGCGCAACAATTCAAAAACGATGACCTGATTCGCGATATCGAAAAAAAAGACAGTATGCGTACAGCAGAATGGTATATAACTCTTTGGAAAAACGACGAAGGTTATCGGTCGGGAAAATCTCCGTGGTATCTGCCGAATATAGACACCTCGGACTGGTTGACCATGACTATTCCCGGTTATTGGTCCGATACGTATCCCGATATGCAAAACGGGTCGGTATGGTTTCGCAGAAAAGTTGAGATTCCCGCTCATTTGGCAGGTAAACCTGCGAAATTGATACTGGGAAGAATTATTGATGCCGATTCCGTGTATATCAACGGCGTTTTCGTGGGAACTACCGGTTATCAATATCCGCCACGTCGATACCATATTCCGCCAAATCTTCTGCAAAAAGGAGAGAACGAGATAGTGGTGCGTGTAATCAGTAACGCCGGTAAAGGCGGTTTTGTTCCCGATAAACTCTATGCTCTGATTATCGATAAGGATACGATGGATTTGACCGGCGAATGGAAAATAAAACAGGGGGCAAAGATGCCGCCGCTTCCGGGTCAGACCTTCGTAAGGTGGAAACCGACAGGATTATATAATGCCATGGTTGCGCCGGTGACGAATTATCGCATCAAAGGATTTCTTTGGTATCAGGGCGAATCAAATGCCGACAAACCCTATGAATATCGCTTTTTGCTTCCAAAACTGATTGAGAATTGGAGAAACGACCGGCGGCAGGGGAATCTTCCTTTCCTCTTTGTGCAATTACCCAATTACGGTCTTCCTGTAAGTGAACCGTCCGAAAGCAATTGGGCAGTTCTGAGGGAATCGCAATTGGTGACCTTCAAAAAAGTGCCGGCAACCGGCATGGCGGTCACCATAGATCTCGGTGAATGGAACGATATTCATCCTTTACGTAAAAAAGAAGTAGGAGAGAGGCTTGCACTCTGGGCACAAAAAATGACTTACGGAGAAAAAAACATCGTTTATTCGGGTCCGATTTATGAGTCGATGGAGGTGAAAGGAGATGAGGTTTGGTTGAAATTCAAGGAAATAGGAAGTGGGTTGGTTGCTAAAAACAATTTGCCGTTGAAAGAATTTGCCATCGCGGGGGCGGACAGAAAGTTTGTTTGGGCTGATGCCGAAATTGTGGGCGACAAGGTCAAAGTCCGGAGCGATAAAGTTGCAAAACCTGTGGCAGTGAGGTATGCCTGGGCCGACAATCCCGAAAATGCCAATCTTTATAACAACGAAGGATTACCGGCTTCTCCTTTCAGAACGGATAATTGGTAAATCAAAATTAATTAACCATATAAAAGATGAAGTGATGAATACAGCTACACAAAAAGTGCCTTGGTATGAGAAAGTGGGTTACAGCTTGGGTGATGGGGCTGCTAATCTGGTTTTTCAGATGACAATGATGTTCCAGCTGTTTTTTTATACCGATGTTTTCGGTATAAAAGCTACGGCAGCCGGAATGATTTTATTGATCGCTCGCGTTTTCGATGCGTTTGTCGATCCGTTAGTGGGAATTTTGTCCGATCGAACCCATACACGATGGGGAAAATACCGTCCCTGGATATTATGGACAGCGTTGCCTTTTGCCGTGTTCTTTGTTTTGGCTTTCACTACGCCTGATCTCTCGGAACGCGGGAAGATTTTATATGCAGGAATCACCTATGTTTTATTGATGTCGATTTATTCGTTCAACAATACGCCGTATTCTTCGTTGGGTGGGGTAATGACCGGCGATATCAAAGAGCGCACGAGCATTTCCACTTATCGTTTTGTTACGGCTACGATAGCAACTTTTATTGTTCAGGGATTGACATTGCCTCTGGTGACAAAATTCGGTCAGGGCAATCCTCAAAAAGGCTGGCTGTTAACGGTTTCGCTTTTTGCAGCCATCGTGGTTGTTCTGTTTGTGATCACGTTTTTTACCACAAAAGAGAGGATTGAACCGCCGGTAAATCAGAAAACTTCCATCAAGCAGGATTTAAAAGACATTCTTGGCAACAGACCGTGGAAAGCCATGTTTGTGCTCACCCTCTTTTTATTTATCACCTTAGCCATGTGGGGAAGCAGCATGTCCTATTATTTTAATTATGTGGTGGATAAAGATGCTCTTTTTGTGTTCCTCAGCAAGGTCGGTTTAATCAGTGAAGCAGGAGAAAGTTATGGTGTAGGGCATCAGTTTTTGGATGCTTTCGGATTGATAGCACGCGATAACAGCGATGTTTTTGCGGTAGGTTTCAGTTTATTCAATATGATCGGACAAGTCGTAACATTACTGGGTGTGATCTTGTTGTCCCGATTTCTTTCCAATATTTTTGGTAAGCGTAACGTATTTATTGTTTGTCTGGCACTCACGGCCTTGTTCACCTCTTTTTTCTATTTGGTTTCTCCTAAAAATATTGAGTCGATTTTTGTAATCAATATCTTGAAAAGCCTTGCTTATGCTCCCACCATTCCGTTGCTCTGGGCCATGATGGGCGATGTGGCCGATCATTCTGAATGGGTGAATCACCGTCGTGCTACGGGTTTTGTTTTTGCCGGAATCGTTTTCGCCTTGAAAGCAGGTCTTGGTGTAGGGGGTGCCATATGCGGTTCGATTATCGATGCTTTTGGTTTCATACCTAATCAATTACAGACCGACTCGGCCGTTTTTGGTATTAAACTTTCCGCTAGTCTTATTCCGGCATTTACGTTTTTTATAGGGGTTTGTGCTCTTTTCTTCTATCCGATTTCCAAAAAATTGAATGAGCGTATTCAGGCAGAATTGGAAGAAAGACGAAAAAATCAGTTGTAATCATGTGATGTATATCCATAAAGTTTAAAGCATATTTTTATGAAAATCAAATCATTTTATTTAGGAGTTCTGTTTTTTTCCTTTGTTTTGTTCTCTAATTGCCAAACAAAAGAAAGTAAACCTTATGTGTCTCTCAAAGAGGCATTGAAAGATAAGTTTTTAATTGGCGTTGCTCTTAATGCCGATCAAATCACGGGTAAGGATACTGCCGGAATCAGGGTTGTCAAACAGCATTTTAATTCGATTACACCTGAAAACTGCATGAAAAGCGAAGCGTTGCAACCCGAGGAGGGGAAATTTAATTTCGCCTTAGCCGATCGCTTTGTCGATTTCGGCGAAAAAAACAACATGTTCATTGTAGGCCATACGCTTATCTGGCATTCACAAGCGCCAAAGTGGTTTTTTGTGGATAAGGACGGAAAGGATGTTTCGCGCGAAGTGTTGATTGAACGAATGAAAAATCACATCACTACAGTTGTCAGTCGATACAAAGGTCGGGTAAACGGTTGGGATGTGGTGAATGAAGCGATAGAGGATGACGGTTCTTTCCGCAAAAGCAAATTCTATCAGATCATCGGGGAAGATTTCATCCGGTTGGCTTTTGAATTTGCTCACCAGGCCGATCCCGATGCCAAATTGTATTACAACGATTATTCGATGGCTAAAAAAGAAAAACGCGAAGGCGTTATACGAATGGTAAGAAACCTTCAATCACAGGGAGTTAAGATTGACGGCATCGGCATGCAGGGGCACATGACCATGGATTTTCCGGCAGTAGCGGATTTCGAAGAGAGTGTGTTGGCTTTTGCGGATCTGGGAGTGAAAGTGATGATTACCGAATTCGATCTTTCGGCATTGCCTTCACCCAAAAGAGATGCCGGAGCCGATCTTTCACTGGATTATACATACGATAAAAATTTAAATCCTTACCCCGACGGTTTACCGGCTGATGTGTATGAGAAGTGGCATAACCGTTGTCTCGATTTTTTCCGTCTTTTTCTCAACCATCACGATAAAATAGAGCGGGTTACGGTTTGGGGGGTTAACGACGGACAATCGTGGAGAAATTATTGGCCGGTCAGAGGCAGAACCGATTATCCTTTATTGTTCGATCGGAATTATCAACCTAAACCTATTGTTGAGGCAATCATAAAAGAAGCAATGACAATCAATTGATTATAACGATAAACAAAACCAATAAAAAAAGAACAAAAATGGCAAAAATGAGGTATTTGGTAAAAGATTTATATACGGCTGATCCTTCGGCACATGTATTCAACGGGAAGATTTATATTTACCCTTCACACGATATTGATGCAGGTATCCCCGAGAACGATAACGGCGATCATTTCGCTATGCGCGATTATCATGTTTTTTCCATGGATGATATTGAGGGAGAAGTTGTTGATCATGGAGTGGTACTCGATATAAAGGATATTCCATGGGCGGGTCGACAATTATGGGCTCCGGATGCTGCATATAAAAACGAAAAATACTACCTTTACTTCCCGTTAAAGGACAAAACGGATATTTTTAGGATTGGTGTAGCGGTAAGCGATAAACCTGAAGGTCCGTTTGTTCCACAAAGCGATCCCATAAAAGGAAGTTACAGCATCGATCCGGCCGTGTTGGATGACGGTGACGGCAACTTTTACATGTATTTCGGCGGATTGTGGGGAGGACAACTGCAACGTTATCGCAACAATAAAGCCATTGAATGTGGCCATGAACCTGCCGATGATGAACCGGCGTTGTGTGCCCGTGTGGTAAAACTCACCGACGATATGCTGGAATTTGCCGAAGAACCTCGCGATGTGCTTATACTGGATGAGAAGGGCGAACCGTTGAAGGCAGGCGATCATAAGCGCCGATTCTTTGAAGCATCCTGGATGCATAAATACAACGGGAAGTATTATTTTTCGTATTCCACAGGCAACACGCATTTGATCTGTTATGCCATAGGAGATAATCCGTATGGACCTTTTACCTATCAAGGGGTGATATTGACCCCGGTAGTGGGATGGACTACCCATCATTCCATTTGTGAGTTTAAGGGAAAATGGTACCTTTTTCATCACGATAGTGTGCCTTCCGGAGGAAAAACATGGCTGAGGAGTATGAAAGTCGTAGAATTGGAATACAATGAAGACGGCACCATTAAAACCATTCATGGAGGGAGGGATGATTTTTAACCATTAGTTGTGATAGGGGACAACGCGTTCTTTAGAGCTCTCAAAACGAATTCCTGATTTTAATGCATAATTTTAAATATTTTTGTTGTGAAAAGGACAAATTATCTGACGTATTTTATTATTATTTTTTCGCTTGCTTTTTTACGGTGCAACAAATCGGTTGAACCCTATCTTAACACAAAGTTGTTGTTTGAAGAACGGGCAACCGATTTGTTATCGCGACTCACCTTGGAAGAAAAGGTGAGTTTGATGCGTTACGATTCGCCGGCCATAGAGCGGCTGGGGATACCGGCCTACAACTGGTGGAACGAGTGCCTGCACGGTGTTGCCCGTTCGGGTTTGGCTACCGTTTTTCCTCAGGCGATAGGGATGGCAGCCATGTGGGATACCGACGAGATGTTCGCTATTGCCACGGCTATATCCGACGAAGCCCGGGCCAAACATCACGATTATGCGTCGAAAGGCAAGCGGGGAATTTATCAGGGGTTGACGTTTTGGACACCCAATATCAATATCTTCCGCGATCCGCGTTGGGGAAGAGGAATGGAGACCTACGGCGAAGATCCGTTTTTAACGGCCGAGACGGCTATTCCTTTTATCAAGGGGTTGCAAGGCGATGATCCGAAATACCTGAAGTTGGTGGCCACGGCTAAACATTTTGCCGTTCACAGCGGGCCCGAAGCCGTGAGGCATTCGTTCGATGTTTATCCGAGCGACTATGACCTGGCCGAAACCTATTTTCCCCATTTCAAGCGTGCTGTTCGTGAAGCGGATGTCTATTCCGTGATGTGTGCCTATCAGCGTTTCAGGGGAGAACCCTGTTGCGGAGACAAGTATCTGGAAGATGTGTTGCGCAACAAGTGGGGACTGAAAGGGTATATCGTTTCGGACTGCGGTGCCATCAGCGATTTTTACCGCAAAGATGCCCACCATATCGTGAATACGCCCGAAGAGGCGGCAGCCAAAGCGGTGAAGGCCGGCACGGATTTGAATTGCGGCGATACCTATTATCCGCATCTGATTGAAGCCGTTAAAAAAGGTCTGATCACCGAAGAAGAGATCGATGTTTCGGTCAAAAGACTTCTTGTGGCAAGAATGAAACTGGGCATGTTCGATCCCGAAAAGGAAGTGAAGTATGCTCAAATTCCTCTCGATGTGGTGGATTGCGAAAAACACCGCTTACTGGCTTTGGAATCGGCCCGTAAATCGATGGTATTGCTCAAGAACGAAAACAATGTTTTGCCGTTTTCAAAAAAAGTCAAGAAGATTGCCGTCATCGGGCCCAATGCCGATAACGAAGAAATATTGCTGGGAAATTACAACGGATATCCGTCCGTTCGCATTACGCCGTTAAAAGGAATAAGGGAAAAATTGCCCGATGCCGAAGTGAAGTATGCCCA
>Ga0116191_1002481_pt1 | contig 14039 bp, 13 predicted proteins | sample AD_UKC111_MetaG_FD_89897 | JGI IMG/M metagenome (GOLD analysis project Ga0116191, IMG submission 89897) | Active sludge microbial communities of municipal wastewater-treating anaerobic digesters from Hong Kong - AD_UKC111_MetaG | ecosystem: Engineered > Bioreactor > Anaerobic > Digestate...
ATGCTGACGCAATTGCATATACTGGAGAAGGTGTTCCGACAGGATTAATATCTTTACCATTAAGATATATGCATACATCTGTTGAGACCGTTCATGCGGATGATGTAAAAAATACCATTAAACTAATTTTAGGTATTTTTGATTTAGTAGATTGTAAAGATATTAAGAATATCTAATTTTTATGATCGAATATTTTAATATTCTTTTGAATATCAAATTGTGGGTAATGATGTCATTATTCACAATTTGTTTTTCTAGGTTTTTGTATCTGGTTTATTGGGATGCTATGAGATCTATAGATAAGAATTGTGAAATATGTGGTGATGATAGGTGTAAAATAAATAAATCTATTTTTGGGTATGATGTGTGTAATATATGTTATAGAAAAGAAAAAAGAATAAATGATAGATATGTTCGTGTCTATGAGATTTTGTTAATTATTAACTTAATTTTTATCGCTGTTGCATTTCTAATGTTTATACTATCATTGTTTCTAAAAGGATTTGATCCTTTAAGTTGGTTTATATTAAAACTTTTATTATTAATTCCACTATCATTTAGGAAAATAATAATTAAAAATTTTTATGCCAAATAATAGAAATGTGAGTAGCAATATATTTAATATTCTACCAAACTTACGAAGAACAGAATCAAATAGAGCACAAAATGAAAATGTACCAGAGTCTTTAGACGCTACAGAAGCTTTATCGGGTGCACTATCCGGAGCCCTATCAGAGGCTGTATCATCAGCAGCAATAGAATCTGCAGAAACAAACACAGAACGTTATGGATTTACTAACACATTTTATGAATCTCTTCCATACGAACAAACAAGATTACAAGACCTTAGTGACGTAGTAGCTGCAGCTGGTCCTGGCAGTAGTCTTTCATATGAAGTATATCCAACAACAAAGGCAAATATGAAAAAATCCAAAATAACATCAAAAGATATAAATACCAAGTACGTTAAAAATATTCGTTCAGAATATCAATCATTGTTAGAAGATATTAAAGAATATAACTTGGATATCAATAAAGAATATATTGATAAAATAGGTTCAGATATAGAATCAATAGAAAAGTCAAATGAACAAATAAAGACCTTATATTTTTCTTTATCTCAAAAAGAATCATCTGTTACATCTGATATAGATTCTGTTAAAAACTCAATTAGAGACAAAGTAAATAGAATTAAATTCAAAACATATATAGATAAATTTGACTTCTACTATAAAGAAAAAAATTGGACAAATGCTGAAAAGTGTTATTCAAACGCTACATACATAGCAATTGATGATGAAATGTTTAAAGAGTTGGAGTCTAGAAAATCTCAAATAGTCTCAGCTAGAGATGAATTCGAAATATCAAATCTATGTGAGTCAATTAAGAAATATAAATCTGGATCTGGTACATCAACCACATTTAATATAATACAGAAAAGATTATGCACTATCAATCTTAATAAATTATCTGATGAAAATAAACAACAGATAAAGGACTTTTTAGTTAGTTTAAGCGCATCTAGTAGAACTAAAGTAATTGCTTTAATATTTGAGAACAAAAGCTATAAAACATCATTAAATTTAAATTTAATTTAGATAAAATCCCCAGTAAATCTGGGGATTTTTATTTTTAACTATTTTTTATTATATTTGTAGTATGATAATAATAGGATCAACTGCATTAGGTACTAGAGTTCCAAAAGATTTAGATTTAATTGGAACTATTGATGAATTTAACTTATTCATTGAAATGAATAAGGATTTAATTACTAATATTAAAGAACATGATATACACTACTCATTTAAACTTAATGGTACTTGGGTGGAATTTGAGATTGCCAAACCAGGTAACTCAGCATATGACTATTTGACGATAATGGATGCTCATAATAAAATTATGAATATACCAAATGCCTCTAAGGAAGTGTTATTCTCCATAAAAAAATCTCATATACATTTCCCTATACACTTTTATAAAAATGTTTTTGACTATATCTTTTTAAAAAGCATAGTTGGTGAGGATAAATATCCGGAAGTAACTAAAAAGAGATTTAAAGAAACCGAAGAACGTCTTGGTAAACTAAAGACTCCAAAACTATCAAAGAAAAGCAAAGAGTTTTTTAACCAATCATCGAAATTTGTTAAATCGTATTTTGTGCATGATAATATACATAAAATTATGTCACATTTGGAAAAACCAATGTATGAATATATGCAACCAGACCCAGAATCTGCATTCTGCTCAAAGGATATGTGGAATACCTTTCCGGAACAATGGAGAGATTGGTGTGTTATGGAGGAAGCATATGTTATAGCATTGGAACGTAAAGTATTACCTGCCTTATTCGAAAATAGAATTTGTGATGCTGAAGAAGCATTCAAATGGGCTCTTATGAGAATATCAACTACTCTTTGCTCGGGTTTCTTTAGGGAGTGGGCAACAGATAGATTTTTAAAAATTATGAGTGATTATAATAAAGATTATCACTTAAAATTTATGGATGCTATTGATAATGGGCTTATTGAGTACACAAAGGACAATAAAAACTTTATAGAAGTTTAAAAAACAAACCATAATAACCTAATATAATCCAAAAATTAGATTATTATGGTTTTAAAAACACTCACACTCGAAGCATATAACAAAAGTAGTTCTGTCATAAATGAATTAATATTTGACTTAGAAAATTCAAGACCGGAGTTTATTGTATTAATCTGTGATAATTCTGGAACAGAAACCTTATCGGTTGAAGTGGTTGGTATTGGAGAATTTCCATCATTGGATATTCTAGTTAAAATTCCCACACATGGACTTACTAGAAAAAATGCTATAGAAAAAATAGAAGAGAGGGTTGAGTATTTCTCAAATAGATTATCTACTCTATTAGTAGGTATTGATTATGATTTGATAACACTATCTGATGATTATATAAGACATGAATATATAAAATTACAGTAATTTACGTAAAAATTTAACTGCGATCTTCATATTTGATAGTATTCTTTCCCTTGTATCTAGAAAAACAAATATCTCATGTGCATAATTAGCGTCTTTATCATTTAAAGCACTAAATTTATATAACTGTAATAGATTTTTGCTATATGATATATTAGTTAAAACTTTATAGATTTTATATACCTCATATATAAAGTCGTCCTTGTCCAAATTTATTTGTTTAATCTTATTAAAAATTAATGTGTTTAATTCATTATATGTTGAATCAAACTCATCGATACTAATATCTGAAGCAGATGGATAGTATTTATGTATAAGAGATTTTAGTGTTTTTTCCTTAAATAACAAAGAAGTCTTTAATTTCAAATCATTTTTGATTAAATCTCCATAGTCTGTTCTCTGTTCATCATCATTTATTAATGATATTACAATCTCACTAATTGATTCTTCTAGATTAATTATTGTTGGATAAGATAATTCTAATTTAATTGTGCTTAATATTTTCTTAATGGCTTTTATATCATCTGGATATCTATCTGAGAGAATATTTATATATCTATCGAAGTTTTGTTTAGATAGTTCTTTATTTGATAGTCTAACTGACTTTAACATTTCTCTTTTATTTTTAAATTCATCTCTCTGAATTAGATCTGACTCACTAGTTTTAATATAAAGACAGTAATCAAAATCTCTACTAGACCAATCAGACAGCTTATTATTACAATATCCAATATATTTATTTACATTGAAGAAAAAAGAATATCCGACATTACCAATAATATCTTTATATTCTCTCTTTGTTAAATATTCTATATGATCATCGTTTAATTCAGATAAAAGTGTTTTATTTCCTAGAGTACTAATTAAATCCCTTCTAAATGACTTATAGTTATCAATATATTTAATACGAGATAATATATCAGATTTTTTAAAAGCTTCGAATATTTTAATATATTTCATTATAATCCAATCTCTGTTATTTTTACACCTTTTTTCTTCAACTCATTCAACATATCTTTATTATATTTAATTATATTTCTAGATATTGTCAAATATTTCAATTTTGGTAATTCCAATAGAGATGGTGATAGGTATCTATATGTATATAACATTCCAACTTCTACTAAGTTTTTTAGTTTTGATATATCAGGCATCTTATTATTATTTACCTTATCATCACATGATATTAATTCAAACATATTTATATTATTATTGGAAAGTAAATCATCCCAAAATAAATTATCTTTAAACTCAAATTTATTTAAACATAGTCTTTTATTATAGGTCATGTCCGAAACCGAAATTTCATAATCAAAGGTATAGTCGGAGAACTGTATAGTATTTAGTTTTTTAAATTTATTTAAAATATTTTCTATCGGTTTTAAAGATTTATTATCATTTAAGAAGTCATATACATCTATATTTACTTTTGTAACATTATTATCATCTAAAATTCTACATTCCCCACCATTAATTTCCATTACTAAACGTCCCGTAAGATTAATGGTGTGTGTATTTTTACCAATAACTACTTTTTTATTGACATCGCTACTATTTAAAGTATCTAAATATGGTGTGTACTTTCTATCACTATAATAGTTAATATCTGGTTCATAATCATACTTTACATCGTCTGATTCATCATAATCAATAGCCACAATACCGGAATATTTATATAAAAGAGATTCTAATATTTCTTGCATTCTATGTGGGTATGCTTGATCTACATAAAACTTATCTTCTTTTTTAATATCTCTAACTAGTGTCCTACAAATGAATGTCTTATCCGATACCTTTTTATCATTAACATAATATGGTTTTTTGTAAAATATAAAAGCTACTTTTGTATTTATATCAAATACATTACTAATAGCATCTTTTTCGTATCCAGTATCTCGATATATATCTTGACACGATGTAAAAAAAGGAGATGCTGACATATTTAATGTATCTGATGGGTTAGAAGTTATGGTTAGGTACATTTTATCATTATTAATAATAGAGAAGTTTTTAACCCCTTCTTGATAAAAAGATGCTAATGTAGCAAAATCATCCTTAGTAAATTTATTTTCAATTTTATTGTCTGGATACGACTTATTATATGAATCTATGAAAGTGTTTATATTAGATATGTTTTTTGTGAATACTGGTTCTCCCTTCTCTTTAATAACATATTGTGGTTTGTTATCATCATCCAATATAGGTTTGTCATTACTACCTCTCAAAATCTTTCTATCTTGCTCTGTCTCTTTTGGATTTAACAGTCTAAATGTATTCGAAAATATAGATTTAATCGTGATTAGATTTAATGTGTTTAAATCAAATTTATCTTTTATATTTTTATTTATAATTGATTTCTTTAATACTTTAATGAAGTTATCATCTAATGAACCTATATATTCCTTTACAAAAGATAAATCTAATTTAAAGTAATTGTTTAAAACTGTTATTGCATCTTCATCAGATATTTCCCAAGTGCCTTCTGGTATTTTCTTATTTTTATCTGGCGTTTCTGCATTTAAATATTCATTGCCCCATTTTGAAGTAACAACACGTCTTTGATATGGTGTTAATTCATCTCTTATGGATTCAATAAATCTATTGTAGTTCTTTAATGACATATGTAGTCTATATATTAAAAATTCTTTATTAAAATATTAAACATTAATATATATTCATATATAAATTCGTCTAATAATATATTTAAACATGAAAATAGAAGATTTATCAATCGAAGCCTCAATCAGAGTTAAGTTTAACACTGATAAAAATGCAGTAAAATGCTTAGAACAATTCAATGAAGACTACCCAGAATTTAAAACAAAGAAAAGATGGGATAGAGAATTTTCTGTTTTTCTAAAGGAGAACAGTTCCGACTTCATAAAGGTAAAATCCGGTGAGGTATTTTCCTCAGTAGAGGATTTCGAGGGATTCAAATATATCGAAGTTTCTATAGAAGAAGAATTTTACTTATCAAAAGACGAAGAATAATATGAACTATAAATATGATTTAAATGATATATCACTAGTGCCTGCTGTACAGAGTGATATTATAACTAGAAAATCTATTGATACAAAACAGGTTATCAATGGTCAAAAATATTTACCTATAATTGTATCTCCAATGGATACTGTCATAGATGAAAAAAACTATAATCTGTACTTAGAAAACAACCTTATGGTTTGTATACCTAGAGGTTTGAATTTAGATAAATCAAAGATTGTTGATAGACATAAGGAGTCTGCATTTTTTTCTTATTCTATGACTGATTTCAAAGATCTCTTAGATCAGAGACATGATTTTCCAAATGCTGTTCTGGTTGATTTGGCAAATGGTCATATATCTATTATATCTGATTTGATTAAAATATTTAAGGCACTAAATCCAAAAAAGAAAATAATGGTTGGTAATATTGCTAATCCAGAAACATATAGAGTTCTATCTCTAGCGGGAGCAGATTATATACGTGTTGGTATTGGTGTTGGTAGTGCTTGTTTAACATCAGTACATACATCAATACATTACCCAATGGCATCACTTTTAATAGAATGTCGAAAAATACAAACAGATCTTAAAATACAATCTAAAAATCACGCTAAAATAGTTGGTGATGGCGGGTTCAGAGAATATTCTGATATTATAAAAGGATTGGCATTGGGTGCAGACTTTATTATGTGTGGAAGTGCTCTAAATAAATGTTTAGAATCCTCAGGAGATATGTATTTTTGTGGATTTAAAGTAAGTAATAAACTAGGAACATTCTTATATAGTAAAGGGTTTAAGGTTTTTAAGAAGTTTAGAGGAATGTCCACCAAAGAAGTTCAAAAAAAGTGGAATAAAAAAGAACTTAGAGCATCCGAAGGTATTGTCACTAAACAAGAAATTCGATATGACTTGCGTGGTTGGGTAAGAAACTTAGACGATTATCTCAGATCTAGTATGTCTTATTGCAATAAGGATAATATATTGTCATTTATTGGTAAGGTTGAATTTATCTATATAACTCAGAATGCCTATAATAGATTCATTAAGTAGTTGATTTTCAATTCATTTGGTGGATTCAAATATTATTTGTATATTTGTATATGGGAAAAATGGTAAATATATATCCGACTAAAGAAAATAAAGAAGTACTTAATTCTATTTTAGAAAAGTATGATAATGAGAATTTTAAGAATTTCTCTGACGCTGTTTCTAACTTTATTAAAGGTAAAGTTTCTACTGATAATCTTAAAGATATGTATTTCTGTTTAGAGCTTATTGACGAAACAGACTCTAGTCTATTGAGACCTATCTTAGAAGATAGAATTTTTGAAATCACTAAATAATTACTACCATGACAATTGAGCAAAAAGTATTAAATCATTTATCATCTTGTTCTACAATTACTATTGTTACACATCCATTACCAGATGGTGATGCTATTGGGTCATCATCTGGTTTATACTTATTTCTAAAAGAAATGGGTATGAGTGATGTACAAATCATATTACCTACTGAGTGTCCTAAATACCTTGGATTTATTAATCAAGAAGATACATTAGTTTTTGAAACCAATAAAGACGAATGTAAGACACGATTAATGAAATCTGACACATTATTCATTTTAGACTTTAATAATCTTAAACGTATTGGAGAATTGGGAGATTTCATCAAAGGATTTGATGGTACTAGAATCTTAATCGACCACCATCAACAACCAGACCTATCTATTGTTGATTTTGATTTACATAATACGAAAGCATCTTCTACTTGTGAATTAGTTTATCAATTCTGTGTAAATATGCAAAAATTAACTGTTGTTAAATTAACAACTAAAATTGGTGAGGCTTTATACACTGGTATATTAACTGATACTGGTGGTTTCAAACACGGAAATACCGGTCATATCACTCACCAAATCGCATCTGATATTATGAAGATGGGTGTTAATACTCACCAAATCAATACTCGTATTTTCAATTCAACATCTGTAAATCGATACAAATTATTAGGACACTTATTAAATAAAACCATCATTCTTAATGATGTAGCAATTATTCCATTTACATTAGATGAACGTAAACAATTTGATTATGTTGAGGGAGATACCGAGGGTATTGTTAATATGCCTTTGAGTTGTGATGATGTTAAAGTATCTTTCTTTATCTCTGAACGTGATGGATTTACTAAATTATCTGCTCGTTCTAAAGAATTAGATGTAAATAAATTATGTCGTGAATTTTTTAATGGTGGTGGTCACATTAACGCTGCCGCTGGTACATTCGATAACTCTATTGAAGAAACAATTAAGGAAATTAAAAGAATTTTTGGCAAATGATAGATTTAGTTGTAATTATATTAGTGTCTATAATGATAGCAATTCCACAAATATACGGTGTTGTTGCGATTCATCTCTTCAATTTTAGGAAATACAAAAAAGTGTATTTCACTAATGTTATTTGGATGTTTTTTCTCTTTAATTGACTTCTTATTATCTCTATCTAAGAGATATAATGAGTTTACTATATTATATAGGTTATTAAACTTTATAATCGATTGGTGTGCATCCGCTTTTAACTATTTAAGAGAAAAGATAAATACATAAAATGAAAAATATACTAACCTTTTTCTATTTTAGTTATTAGAGTTTGTATATCTTTTTTACCATCTTCTATCTTAGTTTTCATGGCGCTCTCTTCCTTATTAAGTTGAGATTTTAACATTACTAACTTTTGATTATTATCATTAATCCTATCTTGAATCTCTTTTATCTGATTATTAATATTATTAATTTGTGAGTTCCTATCATTGGCATCTGTTAGTTTAGAAGCGTTTGATATATCATTCTTTCTAGAGTTCATAGAGTCTGTATCGTATTTTATCTTATCCTCTAATTTCTTAACCTCTACTTTTATATGTATTATAGGTAGATACATAGATAGTATTTTATTATCACCTATTAACTTCTTAATATTACCATCTAAATTCTTATCAGCAGTTTGAGTTAAAATCATATTCTCTAGTTGCTTCTTTTTAGATGTATATTCTGCAACATCTTTGGTATAAGAATTTAATCTGTTTTTAGCATCTACTAGAGTATGAGTATCTTTGTCATCTACTTGTATATCTGCTTCAAATACTTTATATGATTTAATATATTTCATTATTTCCAGTTCGGATTATTCTTCATTTTATTGTAAATATTGGATATTGTATCTGGTTGTGTATAGAATAAATCCTTTGGTCCAAATTTCTTTCTCATATCTTTATCCGGGCTATCTAATCTCATCATTAATCCATCAGAACCATGTAATATTCTAATTTTCTTAATATTAGATACTGTGATATTTAATAATTCTTTTTCTTCTAATTTATCTGAAACTACACATTGTACTATGTTTAAGTCTAGTTTACCATTTTCCACAATATCATCATTATACTGACTCATCATTAAATACACAATATTGTTTTTTCTATCTTCTTCTCTTTCTGGAGTATATTTTATTCTTTTATTATACGATTGTACAAACCAGTCGTTGTTAATCGACATTTTAAATAAAATACGATCCTTATTGAATGTTTTGATACCAACACAATATAATGTCGCTACCTTACCTTCGTATGCCTTAATACCACTTATAGTACCTTGGAACGAAAATCCATATCCAGATTTTGTATCTCTCATTTTTGATAGAACAATTTTTGTAACCTTAGATCCATCTTTCTTAATATCAGTAAATGATGCGGTTGTGCTATTTGATGATGTTTGTTGTTCTTTATCATTATTAAATATATCACCTTTTGTATTATTATATCCATACCCACCTTTACTATAAGCATTTGTATCTTCTTTACTTATACCAAAATATTTCTCCAAAAACTCCAACTGATGAGCTTCTTTACCACCAGTAGCTCTAGAATCGTTTAACATTTCTGCCATAAATTTAAGTATTGGGGCGTTTGCCTTAACTTCTATAGGCTTTCCGTTTTCATATCTAATAGTTGTTGTTGTATTTAATACCTCTTTATATTTTTTATCATTCATTAATGATAATACACCATCATTCCAAACATTCCAAAGCTTTTTATTTCTATATGGTCCATTATCATTGCTAAGTTTAGGAGCTCCTCCATCTAAAGTTTCATAGTCATTAGCAACTCTTTTTGATACTTTGCCCTCTGAGCGATTGGATGGCATATAATTAACAACCATTATTTTATTGGCTCTATTAAATACTCTGACGATCTCTAATGGGTCAATTGATGCGTTTTTTGATTTCTTTTCTACTTCACTATCCAATTTAGGATCAACATCAGTATTTTCAATATTAGTTGTCTTTTTAATTACCTCATCTAATCCACCAGAATTGAATGTAAATTTATCCCCTTCTTCCTCTTTGAATCCTTTATTTAACAAGTTAATAATTTTAACAGATTCATCCTTTTGTTCTTCATCCATTTGTTTATAAAGTACTGGAAGTAACGTTTGAACTTCTTCTTTGGTAACTTCTTTCTGTGGATTAAATACTTCTTTCTCAACCTTAGGAGTTTCTGTCTTTTTTGTTTCACCACCTTCTCCTAAGAAAGTTTGATACAATTTGTTAACTTTAGCAAAGAACTTTTGTATAACAGTTTGTTTCTTAATACGTTTATCCCCAAAGAATTTATTTAAAGAACCAACTAATTTCTTAATTGAATCTTCTCTCATTGATAATGTATCTCCTAAAATATCATCAACAGCCTCATAAACTATAGATTCGTGAGTTGATTCTATCTTCTCAATATTTTTAAGAATATTCTTTTTATCTCCTTTTGGTTTATTCTTTAAATCTTCTTGTTTTTGAATTCTTTGTCGCTTAAGCTTTTCTATATTAGCTAATTTAGCATCTTCTTGTGCAGATGTATTAGTAACAGGAGACTTCCCAAAGATAGATAGTTTATTTAAATCAGACTTTAGTTTATCATCCATATAAGATATTAATATTTGACCGTAGTCTTTAGTATTAATAAGAGTCTTTAAATCAACAAAGAATTGTTTTCTTATTTGTTTATCTTTTAACATATCATATGGATTCTTACTAGATAATAAGTCTAATACGAAGTTATGTGTAATAGATTCTTCTGATTTAGAACTTGGTTGTTCTTGTGTTTGTTCAGACTTAACTGGTTCTTCCTTTGTAGCTTCGGTAGTTCCTGATTTGGTTTCCGTAGATTTCTCTTCTGTGTTTCCTAAATTAACAACCCTTTGGTCGAAATAATTTATAACCACTTGGATAGGCATTGGTATTTCTTCAACAGGAACTATTTCAGCTTCTGTTTTAATTGCATCATTAACGTGTTCAATGTCTTGTTTACTTTTTGACTTTTTTATTTTTTCCCATATACCACTAATAAAAGATTTTTTCTCTGTTTCATCTAAAATCTTCTTAGTGCCTTCATCTTTCTTTACCTCTTCAATGATACTCTCATTTATAGCATTTTCTAAATCTGTTAATAGTTTGGTAACTCTACCAGTATTAACTTTTTCAACTCCTTTTCTGAAAATAAATGATAATAACCTACCACCATAAGAGTCTTGATAGCTAGGTAGTGTATCATATTTATCAGGCGACGCTTCATTAATCTTTAAATCTTCTATTACTTTAGATGATTCCTTTATAATTAATCCGGATTTGAAAGATTCTCTATTTTGTATATATTTCATTTAGGTATAGTTATGGTTTTAACTATATATTAAAAATATAAACTCTATTTTGTATATATTTCATTTAGGTATAGTTATGGTTTTAACTATATATTAAAAATATAAACTCTATTTATAAGATTTATCAACAATATCAAATATAGAATTTACACTAGATAAATAATCCTTTATAGACTTAAATTTGTATGTTAGATTGGATCTACCACTTATAGATATTATGTAGTTTAGGTTTTTCTGTGATATATTTAATGTAAATGTGTATCTTGTTTCCTCTCTCGATAATCCATTTGATTTTTTGGATATAGATATATTCATAGATTTTGATTTTTGATCATAATAGATATAATCCTCATATTTATCATCATAGGATGAACCACAATTATAGTTTTTAGGAAGAGAATATTTTATTAAATAGTAAATCATTCGCCTTTGGTCTTCCAGGTTAAGATTTGGATAAAAAAATCTAGACCAAGTATATATATTCATAACTTTTCCATGTTTGTCTTTTATCTCAATACAATCATCTTTATGAACACTAGACATCTTATAACCATTACCAACATATACTGATTTGCAATCCTCTCTATAATAATATCTGTTATCTAACTCACAGTAAACAATACCACTAGAATCTTCATTTATCATATATGGGTTTGTGTCTTTCGGGTTTTTGTAAACTAATTTACCAACTGGATCACCAGAAAAATAATACGCATCATCTCCATTCTTTAAATTAGCAATGTATTTATAGAGTCTATTTGTGTTTCTAACATAAACATATAAATCCAATATAAAGCTAATATTAGTAAAATCATGTTTTTCTTTTAATGGCATGTAAATCTCACTAATATCAGTAGTCTTTCCATCTAATACTAGCTGATTATCATCATTTGAGTATGGTATATGGTTATCTTCTAAATATTGTTTTATTTTATCTGCCAAATCCTCGGTCTCAGCACAATATGATTCGACAAATCTTTCATATATGGTTCCATTAATAGACGCATTTATAATTGGGGCATAACCAATAACATCCTTATCTATATTTAATAGTATTATGAAATCTATTTTTTCCTTTTTATAAAAATCTATTGATTCATAGTCGATATCCAAAAATAAATCAGATGTTATATTTGGGTTGGCATTATTTGGATCGATATAGTTTTGTATGTTTTTATAGGATACCTCTTCGAAGTAAATATATCTTTCATCCGGACTATATTGGTTTCTAAAAGTACCATTTGTAGATCTAAGCATTTTAATTATACCTTCGGATGTTTGTATGGGTTTATTTGATAATATATTGTCGTATAAATAACAAACTGTGTCAACATATGGATAGTATTTAAAATCTGACCTATCTAGCATAACAAAAATCTTATCAACTATGTCTCCATTTTGACTTTTTATTTTTTTATCACCATCACTATCTTTTATAGAACGATAGAGATTGTTTTCGTTCGCATATCGTATAAATTTATGTTCTATGAAATAGTGAGATACATATATTGTATCCATAAATATAATATCTTTATTATCTTCCGTCTTTGCTTTCCAAACCATTGATCTACCATATACCTTACCATCAGTGCCTAATAATACCAGCAATGAGCAATTTTTATTTTGTGTGTATATATCTAAGTATTCTGTTTTATCTGTCATGCAACTACAGTATAAAGATGATCCACTTTCATCTTCTTTTGCGTAATTTGCTTGTTTATAATATTTCTTTATTTCTTTACCAGTTACTAATTTAAATGTATAAACATCATCACTTAAAACAGACTTCAATCCATTTACAAATAATTCAATATCTTTTGTAGTGAATTCTATCTTATTATCTGTTAGAATTTTTCTAATTATTTTACCAATTCTAACAGATATAAATGAATCTTTTTTTGACTTCGTATCAAACATAATTTGTTCAATGTTATTAATATCTAACTTTACTTGATTTATATCAGTTTGATCTTTTTCAGAATATCCATATCTATTAACTAAAGATAATAAGACTTTAGCTATTTTATTATCTGTCATCTTTTTCAGAATTTCGAAGAAGTCAGATGAGTATCTTAATTCATTTATTTTAAATATTTTCATTTCTTTGTTTTTCTTTCTGGTAGTTTTTTATGTTTAGTTTTAGCCAAGTCTTTTAAATCTTTCATTTTTAAAGAATCTCCTAGTTTTCTAATTTTCCTAGGACACGAATCTATATAACCCTTTCTACAAGCATATGCCCATCCGAATAACCTTTGTTGGGATTTTGATGTTGATTTTTCTAATACAAATGGATTTTTTAGTTCCGGGTGTTTATCATAGTATTCTTTTAGATGTAGTTCATGTACCCAATCTTTAAGAATATATATAGCACTCCCTCTAAATAAATAATCATTC
>Ga0116191_1002482_pt1 | contig 14038 bp, 10 predicted proteins | sample AD_UKC111_MetaG_FD_89897 | JGI IMG/M metagenome (GOLD analysis project Ga0116191, IMG submission 89897) | Active sludge microbial communities of municipal wastewater-treating anaerobic digesters from Hong Kong - AD_UKC111_MetaG | ecosystem: Engineered > Bioreactor > Anaerobic > Digestate...
CAGCGAGCAGGAGATCATAAGGCATTATATCGAGCATATGGTCAATGAGATCAACGGAAACTTAGCGGCGATCACAAAGACGATTTTCCCGAAGGAGTTCCTCCTTGAAAACGGCCGCCTTACCATCATGGCATTGGGAGCCGTAGCCGTGGATGAACTCAACCGCAAGGTTGCGGCACAGTTTGAGAAATACCTGAAACGAGACTTCGGCATGGAAATAACAGTGGTTTTTGCCAACCACGAGGATACATACGAAGAAAAGGCCAGAGAAAAGGCCGAGCTTGCGGCAAAGGAGCTGGAAGAGGCAGCCAAAGCCCAGAGACGCCGGGAAAAGGAAGAACCCATGGCGGAAAACCGCATCATGGGAAAAGCCATTTGCGAAGAGCCCGTACCAATCTCAAGTCTGAACGAGGACAGCGGTCAGGCCGTCATAGAAGGAATGCTGTTTCGCAAGGAAGCAAAGACCATCAAGAATAATAAAAAGCTTGTCACGCTGCTGGTGACGGACAAGATCACTTCGATCTGTGTGAAGCTGTTCGCATCCGATGAAAAATGGAACGAGATCGACGAAAAACTGAACGCGGGAGACTATGTTAAAATCAGGGGGAATGCGGAGTTTGACACCTTTGAGAATATCCTGGTCCTGAGGGGGAAAGATATTGAGAAGGTTGAAAAAGAAGGCCGTCAGGATCACCACAGCGGGAAGAAGCGGGTCGAGCTTCACGCGCATACCAAGATGAGTGCCATGGATGGTCTGAACGAGACATCAGAATTGATTAAGACCGCAGCAAGATGGGGCCAAAAGGCAATCGCCATCACGGATCACGGTGTTGTCCAGGCTTTTCCGGAAGCGGACAAGACCGTGAAAAAGGGGAAGCTGGATATTAAGATTATCTACGGCCTGGAAGGCTATCTATATGATGATTCGGGCCATACCGGAAAAAAGATCGACTATAAGTCAAAGAATACAAACCACGTGATCCTGCTGGCAAGGACACAGGAGGGTTTGAAGAACCTGTATAAACTAGTGTCGATCTCCCATCTGGAGTACTTTTATAAGAAGCCGAGGATTCCGAAGTCCGTGCTGACGGCCCACAGGGAAGGTCTCATTGTCGGATCAGCCTGCGAGGCCGGCGAAGTGTACCAGAGCATTCTGAACAACAAATCCGAAAATGAAATCGAACGGATCGCAGGCTATTATGATTATCTTGAAATCCAGCCGCTTGCAAACAATCAGTTTTTGGTGGACAACGGATCGGTTGCCGACACGGAAGGCCTGAAAGAGATCAACCGCAAAATCATAGCGCTTGGGAAAAAGCTGAACAAGCCGGTGGTTGCCACCTGCGACGCCCACTATACCGAACCGGAGGAAGCCCTGTACCGAAAGATCCTGATGGCGGGACAGGGGTACAAAGATATCGAGGGCGACAAGGGACTTCACCTGAGAACGACCGATGAAATGCTCAGGGAATTTGATTATCTGGATGAGGAAACCGCATACGAAATCGTCGTCGAAGCTCCCAACCGGATTGCCGATATGATCGAAAAGATCGTCCCCGTGCCCAGCGGGAAATTTCCTCCTAAAATTGACGGAGCGGAAGAACGGCTCAGGACGCGGTGTCTGGAAACCGCCTGGAGCATTTACGGAAATCCGCTGCCCGAACTGGTTCAGAAACGCCTGGACCGGGAATTGGATTCCATTATCAACAACGGCTATGCCGTCATGTACGTCTCTGCCGAAATGCTGGTGCAAAAGTCGCTATCCGACGGCTATCTGGTGGGTTCGAGAGGTTCCGTAGGCTCCTCCTTCGCAGCGACCATGGGAGGGATCACAGAGGTCAATCCCCTGCCGCCCCATTACATATGTCCGAATCGGGAATGCAAGCATTCCGAGTTTATCCTTGACGACAGCTACGACTGCGGCATCGATATGCCGGACAAGGAGTGTCCGGTCTGCGGGACGCCCTATAAGAAGGACGGATTCAATATTCCGTTCGAAGTCTTCCTGGGGTTTGAAGGCGACAAAGAGCCTGATATCGACTTGAATTTCGCAGGAGAGTATCAGCCGGTAGCCCATAAATATGTGGAGGAGATCTTCGGCAAGGAGAACGTCTTCCGCGCCGGTACCATCGGGACCGTGGCAAGCAAGACGGCCTACGGCTTTGTCATGAAGTATTTTGAAGAGCGGCAGCAGCCCATCAACAAATGGGAAGCCGACCGCCTGACAGAGTGCTGCACCGGAGTGAGAAGAACCACCGGACAGCATCCGGGCGGGATTATCATCGTGCCGAGAGGACATGAAATCTATGAATTCTGTCCCGTGCAGCATCCGGCCAACGACACAGACACGGATATCATAACGACGCACTTTGACTATCACTCCATCGACGAGAATCTGCTCAAGCTGGATATTCTGGGGCACGACGTACCGTCTATGATCCGCCAGCTGCAGGATATGACGGGTGTGGACCCCCTGACCGTTCCGCTGAAGGATAAAAAGGTGGACAGCCTGTTTCTTGGGATCGAGGGACTTGACATCAAGGATCCGAACTATAAATTTACCCATGGGAGCTACGGGATTCCGGAATTCGGTACGAAATTCGTCAGGCAGATGCTTGATGACACCAAGCCGACCATGTTCGCGGATCTGATCCGGATTTCAGGATTTTCCCACGGAACCGACGTCTGGATCAACAACGCCCAGGATTTTATCCGGGACGGATCCGCCACCATGAAGGATGCGATCTCGACCCGTGACGACATCATGAATTACCTGATACACAAAGGGCTTCCCAATAAGACAGCCTTCAAGATCATGGAAAATGTCAGGAAGGGCAAAGGGATCACCCGGGAGGAAGCAGAGTTGATGGCGGAGCATAATGTGCCCGAATGGTACATCGAGTCCTGCAGACGGATCAAATATATGTTCCCGAAGGCCCATGCGGTGGCTTATGTCATGATGTCCTACCGGATTGCGTATTATAAAGTCTACCATCCGGTGGAATTCTATGCGGTATTCTTCACCTCAAAGGTCAGCGAATTTGATTCCGAAACCATTTTAAAGGGCGCCAGGGCAGTCATGAACAAAATCGAGCTCATCGAGGCAAAGGGCAAGAACGCTACCAAGAAGGAAGAGGATGAAATGACGGTGCTGGAAGTCGCCTATGAAATGTATGCGAGGGGATATGAATTTGCTCCGGCGGAAATCGGCAAATCCCATGCGACACGTTTCCTTGCGGCGGACGGCAAGGTCCTGCTTCCGTTTGTCGCCTTGACCGGCGTCGGGGAAAGCGCGGCGAAGGCGATCGTTTCCGAATATGAAAAGAAACCGTTTCTGTCCGTCGATGATATCAGGAACCGGGCAAAATTGAACAAAACGGCGATTGAAGCGCTCATGAACCACGGAGTGCTTTCGGAAATACCGGAATCGGATCAGTTGAGCCTGTTTTAGATTTTTTAGAAAAAACTTGCAATACCAACGCTTTTATGGTAATCTAAAAATGTAGAAGAAAACTTGTCTTGTAAACGCAAAAGAGTGGGCAATCCCACTCTTTCACTTTTGTGATTCACGATCAGGGAAGGGGGTACGGAGTGTTCCGTACAGAGGAGACATGGCAAAGATAAAGATCAAGGAACTCGTTGCGGAGGTTTTGACGGAGTTTCTGGAGAAAAACGGATACGAATTATATAACGTTGAATTTATCAAAGAGGGGAAGGTCTGGTTCCTGAGGGTCTATATCGACCGGATCGATGATACTTCGGGGGGGATCGGCACCGATGACTGTGAAAAGGTCAGCAGATACCTCAGCGCGCGGCTCGATGAACTGGATCCGATCGAGCAGAATTATTATCTGGAGGTATCCTCGCCGGGAATGGACCGGGCTTTGTTGAAGGAAAGCGATTACGTGAGATTTGCCGGTCGCTATGTGGACGTTACCCTGTATCGGGGAATCGACGGCAGGAAGACCTTCTTTGGAAAGCTGGGCGGCATTCAGGACGGAAACCTTGTCATCATAGATGAAAAAGAAAACAGGATTGAAATACCAATGGAAAAAGTTGCAAAAACCAAGCTTGCTGTTATTTTTTAAGGAGGCGTATTGAATCATAATGAACAGAGAATTTATCAAGGCAGTCGAGGAATTGGAAAAAGAAAAAGAAATATCAAAGGACCTTCTGATCGAAGCCATCGAGTCCGCGCTAGTTTCCGCTTACAAGAAGAATTACGGAACTTCTCAGAACGTTCGTGTGAATATCGACCGGGAAACCGGCGACATTGAGGTCTTTATGAGAAAAGATATTGTGGAGACGGTCGAGGACGATCAGCTGGAGGTATCCCTTGAGGAAGCCAGAGAGGTCGATCCCAAATATCAGATCGGAGACGTCATGGAGAAACAGGTCACACCGAGAGATTTCGGAAGGATTGCCGCCCAAACTGCCAAGCAGGTTGTCGTACAGCGGATCCGCGAAGCGGAGCGGGGCCTGATCTATGATGATTACTCAAACCGCCAGTCGGAAATCGTTACGGGAATCGTCCAGAGAATCAGTAATGATACCGTCTTTATCAACATGGGAAAGACGGAAGGTATTCTGGCTGCAACGGAACAGGTTCCGGGTGAAAAATACGTGGTAAACAGCAGAATCAAAGTATTCATCATGGATGTGAAAAAGACGACCAAGGGTCCGCAGGTCTATCTTTCCAGGTCGCATCCGGGCCTGGTAAAGAGACTGTTCGAACTTGAGGTGCCGGAGATACAGGACGGTATCGTTGAAATAAAGAGCATCTCACGAGAAGCGGGTTCCAGAACAAAGATGGCCGTCTATACAGCCGATGAGAATGTGGATCCGGTCGGCGCATGCGTCGGCTCCAGAGGAACAAGAGTACAGGCGATCGTAGATGAATTGTTCGGAGAAAAAATAGATATCATCAGCTGGAGCGACAATCCGGAAAAGCTGATCAGCAGCGCGCTCAGTCCGGCGAAGGTGGAAAAGGTGATCATCAATCCTGATGGCAAATCCGCCACCGTAGTCGTGCCCGATTATCAGCTTTCACTGGCCATCGGAAAGGAAGGCCAGAACGTCCGGCTGGCTGCAAAGCTTTGCGGCTGGAAAATTGATATCAAAAGCCATTCCCAGTTCTTCCCGGATGGCGAAGATTTAGAAGAATACAGCGATATTGAAGAATACGACGGTTTGGACGAATACGGCGATCCGGTCAATTATGAGGATACCGCCGATTTCATACCGGACGAAGGGGTTCCTGTGGATTATGAACAGCTTCCGGAAGAAGCCGATTATGAGTTCATGGAAGAGGAAGAACCCGAGGTTGTGAAGCCGAAACGCGGAAGAAAGAAAAAGGAACCCGTAGAAGAGTAAAGGGGGCGGCATGCATGAAAACGAAAAAGATCCCGATGCGCAGGTGCGTAGGCTGCATGGAATCAAAGCCGAAGCGCGAATTGATCCGCATCGTAGCATCGCAAGAAGGTCCAAAGATTGATCCAACCGGAAAGGCCAACGGCAGAGGCATCTATCTATGCCATGATTCAGAGTGTTTTGCGAAAGCCAGAAAGAAAAAATCCATTGGCAGGGGTTTAGAGATAGAAATCGGAGAACAGGAGCTGGATCAATTATTTAAGGAGCTCGCTGAACATGAGAAAAAAGGTTGATAGCTACATGGGCTTTGCAGCAAAATCAAGGAATTTGGTTTCCGGCTATCATACCTGCCTGCATGCAATAAAGCAAAAGAGGCTGAAGCTGCTGATTCTTTCCGGGGATCTCTCGGATAATACGATAAAAAAAATGACAAAACTGGCGAAAGACAATGAGGTGCCAATGCGCATCTATGGAAAAACGGAAGAACTGTCAAAAGTAACGGGGAGCCGGGAGAGAGGAATATTCGGCATAACTGATGCAAATTTTGCAGATGCAATATTGAAAGAAATCGACGGAGAATAATAGAATGGAGGTGTTCTAATGTCCAGTATAAAAGTGCATGAATTAGCGAAAGAACTGAATATGACAAGTAAAGATATGTTAGATAAAATAAATTCTATGGGTATCAATGCAACAAGTCATATGAGCGTATTATCTGATATTGATGTGATCGCGATCAGGAACACGATTTTACGCGGAAAGTCCGGAGCCGAGACAAAAATCGTCAGGGTTGCACCTAGGAAAACCGAGTCAAATCAAGATAAGGAAGAAGTTAAGGTGGTTGTTAAGGCTGCAGTACATCCCAGCATCAGTCCGGAAGCAAAGCAGGCCAGACCTGCGGCAAAGCCGCAGACACAGAGGCCCGCTTATCCTGGTCAGGGACAGCAAACGCAGCAGCATACGGCATCGCAGCACGATCAGAAAAAAAAGACCGCTGCGCCGGTAAAACCTGCACAGCCTCAGCAAAGGCCTGTTCAAAATACACAACAGCAAAGACCTGCCCAGGGGGCGCAGCCGCAGAGACCTGCCCAAGGGGCGCAGCAGCAGAAAGCTGCCCAAAGCGGACAGCAGCAGAGACCCGCCCAGGGAGCGCAGCCGCAGAGACCCGCCCAGGGGACGCAGCAACAGAAGCCTGCCCAGGGAGCACAGCAACAGAAGCCTCCGCAAGGCGCTCCGGCATCCCGCCAGCAAAAGCCGGATCATCGCAAGCCTTCGGAAGACAAAACCGCTGTCCCCGCAAGACCTGCCGAAAAAAGGGAAATCCCGGTTAAACCTGCCGAGCCGAAGCAAATCCAGGAAAGAGAACGGGGTAAAGACCGCGACAGGAACAGGGAACGGGAAACGAAAATCAATCCGAAGCAGCAGTTAAGATATCAGCCAAAGCCGATTGAAGAACAGCGGCAGCCCGGAGCCAAGCCACAGAAGAATATCAGCCTGGAAAAACAGCAGAGGTCGAAGCCGCAGCCGAAGCCTGCACCGAAACCGGTCGAGCCTGAAATCAACCTGGAAGATCTGCCCCCCGGAACCAAAATCATCAATGTTCCGATCACTGTCGCAGGTTTTGCGGATCAGGTCGAAAGATCGACTTCCCAGGTCATCATGGCGCTTATGAAGCTCGGGATTATGGCAAATATCAACCAGAACATCGATGAAGACACCGTTCTTGTGCTTGCCGACGAACTGGGCATCAATATCGTTGTGGGAAAAGTGGAGCAGGAGATTGTAGAGGAAGGACTGGAACTCTTTAAAGATAAAGAGGAAGACCTGAAGCCAAGACCGCCGATCATCACTGTCATGGGTCATGTGGACCACGGCAAGACTTCGCTGCTCGACACCATCAGAAAAACAAATGTAACCGCGTCGGAATCCGGCGGCATCACCCAGCACATCGGTGCTTCGGAGGTTTTTGCCAACGGACAGAAGATCGTATTTTTGGATACGCCGGGTCATGAGGCATTCACAGCCATGAGAGCGAGAGGCGCTCATGTAACGGATATCGCGGTGCTGGTCGTAGCTGCCGACGACGGCGTCATGCCGCAGACCGTAGAAGCGATCAGCCATGCAAAAGCAGCCAATGTTCCGATCATCGTGGCGATCAACAAGATCGACAAGGAGGGAGCGAATCCGGACAGGGTAAAGCAGGAGCTTACCGAACACGGGATCCTCATCGAGGAGTGGGGCGGAGATACCATCTGCGTTCCCGTATCGGCAAAGACCGGCGAGGGAGTCGATACCCTGCTCGAAATGATATTGCTCCAGGCGGAAGTTCTGGAATTGAAAGCAAATCCGAACCGTCTGGCCATGGGAACGGTCATCGAAGCCAGACTGGATAAGAATAAAGGTCCCGTTGCGACTCTTCTCGTTTTGAACGGTACCTTGCAGGCCGGAATGAGCGTCGTCGCGGGGACCTGCGCCGGAAGGATCAAAGCGATGACAAACTATAAGGGCGACGCCATCAGAAAGGCCGGCCCCGCTACGGCTGTCGAGATCCTCGGCTTGAATGAAGTCCCGGAAGCAGGCGACGAGTTCAATGCGGTCAGGGAAGACAGAGTGGCGCGAGAGATTGCCGAAAACCGAAAAGCTAAACTGAGAGAAGAAACGATGGCCAGAAACTCCAGCGTTACTCTGGAGCAGCTTTTCAGCCAGATCCGGGAGGGCGAGGTCAAAGAACTGAACCTGATCATCAAGGGCGACGTTCAGGGCTCCGTGGAAGCATTGACCCAGTCGCTGGAAAAGTTAAAGAATGAAAATGTCAAGGTAAAGATCATTCACGCCGGCGTGGGTACGGTGACCGAATCGGATATCATGCTTGCCAATACCGCAGGCGCGATCATCATCGCCTTTAACGTAAGGCCGAGTACCGCAATCACAAGCATGGCTGAGCGGGAAAAAGTCGAAATCAGGACCTACCGCGTCATCTATGACGTCATTGACGAGGTGGAAGCTGCGATGAAGGGCATGCTGGATCCGGTATTTAAAGAAGCGGTTCTGGGTAAGATAGAAATCAGAAACATCTTTAAAGTACCCGGCGTCGGCATCATCGGCGGCGCCTATGTGCTGGAGGGCAAAGTACAAAGAAATGCCGAAATCCGACTGGTCAGAGACGGAATCGTCATCCATGAGGGTAAAATTTCATCTCTGAAGAGATTCAAGGACGACGTGAAGGAGGTTACCCACGGGTATGAGTGCGGGATCGGCATTGAAAATTACAACGACATTAAGGAAGGCGACATCATTGAAGCCTTCAAGATGGAAGAGATTGAACGCAAATAATCAAGTAACAGAAGAACAGAGGAAAAAAACATGGGTAAAGGATATCGGTCGGGCCGGCTGGGAGAAGAAATCCGAAGGATCATCAGCGAACTGCTTCTCAGGGAGATCAAGGATCCCCGGCTGTCGGGGATCGTAAGCATTTCCGCGGTGGAGGTTACGGAAGACGGAAGCTACGCTACCGTATACATCACCAAGATGGGGAGCAATGCGTCAGAGGAAACCAGCGCCGAAGAGAAGGAAGATGTTCTGGCAGCCTTTAAAAGCGCCAGGGGCCTGATCCGGAAAGAAATCGGAAAACAGATCAAATTAAAGCATGTACCGGATTTAACGTTTAAAATGGATACTTCTTTGGAATATGGAAGACACATCTCAAAGCTGATCCACGATTTAGGGATCGAGAATACGGAAAACCAAGATGAAGAATAACACTTTAGAACAAATCGCAGCAAAATTAAAAGAAGCGGAGACCATCCTATTGTATCCTCATGTCATTATGGACGGGGATACGCTGGGTTCTTCCATCGCCCTGTGCATCGCACTGAGAAAGATGGGGAAGAAGGCGCACATCCTCATCGAGGACGAGATTCCTTCGTATCTGCTTTTCTTGGAAAAGGATTACTGTACCTTTGACGGGAATATTCTGGAGTGGCCGGATATATCCATCTCCGTCGACTGCAGCGATATCGAGCGCTTTGTCATGAGAAAGGACAAGTTCCTGTCCGGGAAGTTCAGTATTTGTATTGACCATCATAAAACAAACAATTTTTTTGCGGATCTGAATTACATCGATCCCACTGCGGCCGCCACAGGCGAGATCGTTTACGATCTCGTCAAAATTCTGGAAGTCGGGCTGGACGTTGAAATGGCGGAAGCGATCTACACGGCGATCACCACGGATACGGGCAATTTCCAGTATACGAATACGACGAAAACAACGCATCTCATCACAGCCGAACTGTTTGATATCGGGATCGATCTTGAAAAGATCAGCGTTGAAGTTTATCAGAACATCAGACATGAAAAGCTCAAGATCATGAACGAAGTCATCAATACCATCGAGATGCTTTACGACGGCAAAGCGGATATCGCTTATGTCACGCAGGATATGTTGGAAAAAACCGGCGCGCTCATGGAGGAGACGGAGGGAATCATCGAAACGCTGCGGAATATCAGCGGCGTGGAAATATCCGCTTTTTTAAAGGAAAGTAAACCGGATGAAATCAAGGTCGGCTTGCGATCCAAAACCTACGGCGACGTGTCGGCCATCGCCCAGATCTTCGGGGGCGGCGGCCATAAAAAGGCAGCCGGCTGCACCCTGTATACATCGCTGCAGGAAGCAAAACAAAAGATCTCAGACGCGATCATCGCTCATCTCGCGGAAGCGGACAGAAAAGAAAAGGAAGAAAGTGCGAGAAACTATGATTAGGGATGGAATCATCAATCTGCTGAAGCCCGCCGGAATGACGTCCCACGACGGCGTCCGGATGCTGAGACGGCTGACGGGAGTCAAGCGGATCGGTCATACGGGAACCCTTGATCCCATGGCTGTCGGCGTACTTCCGCTCTGCATCGGCAGCGCCGCGCGGATCACCGAGTATCTGGATCTGGATTATAAAAAATATCGCTGTGAAATGCAGCTTGGACTGGAAACGGATACCCAGGACGTCTGGGGAACGGTCATACGGGACAACCGGGGCAGCTTCGTGTTCGACCCTGCAGTAATCCGGGAAGCGCTGAGCCGCTTTCAAGGTTTGATTTCCCAATATCCTCCCGGCTATTCCGCAGTAAGGGTAAACGGCAGACGGTTGTACGAATATGCGAGGCGGGGAGAGCAAGTCGAAATCAAGCCGAGGCAGGTTGACATAAAAAATATTACAGTTATCTCCATTGATCCGGATAAAAAAAGAGTCATGTTCGATGTGGAATGCTCAAAAGGGACCTACATCAGGACGATTTGCCACGATGCGGGGATTGTTTTAGGCTGCGGGGCCGTCATGAGCTGTCTGATCCGGACGGCAAGCGGAGCCTTTACGCTGGACAACGCGGTTACCATTGAGGAGTTGTCGGATGGGGGGCCGGAACGATATCTTCTGGAGCCCGACTTCCCCCTCGTTCACTTTGGAAAAGCTGTCGTGAACGGGGACCGCGGGAAATGGTTTGTCAACGGCGGTCATCTGCGCATGTCGGACGTTACCATTCTCAGGGACCCCGCGTTCAGGAATGTTCCGGAGGAAAAAGGCGGCCCGGGGATCCGGGAAGAGTATAAGAAGGCATATAATATCTATTTGGATCGGAGTCATCAATCAGGCAATTATTCCAATGGTTTTCTCGGCGTGGCATTTTTGGAGGAACAGGACGAAAGGTTGGTTCCGGATAAAATATTTTACCGGCAGGATATCAAGAACAGCAATTTCTAAAACGGGGATATAGTATGAAACAATTCAATTCACTGGAAGAAATAAAAAACATTAAAGAAACGGTCGTAGCTTTGGGAAACTTTGACGGCGTACACAAAGGCCATCAGGAACTCATCCGAAGAACGGTAAAAAGCGCGAGAATGGCCGGTCTGAAAAGTGCCGTATTCACCTTTACAAACCACCCGAAAAATGTCCTCGCGGGAAGGCACCTAATCAAAAACATCCTGTATCTAGAGGATAAAGCGGAGATCATCCGGTCATTGGGCGTCGACTATCTGTTTTCCCTGGAATTCAACGAGATCATTCAGCATCTGACCGCGGAGGAATTCATCGAGAAGCTGCTGATCGGGGCCTTTCGCATGAGAGAAGCCTATTGCGGCTTCAACTACCGTTTCGGCTATAAAGCGGAGGGGAATCCTGAAACGCTGATCAGAGCGGGAATGAAGGCAGGATTCGGAATCCACGTTCTGGAACCGTTCATCATCGACGGCAACCTGGTGAGCAGTTCCTTCATCCGGAAGCTCATCGCCGACGGCAGAGTGGGTGAATGCAAAAAATACATGGGAAGAAACTATTGTGTCGGGGGAGAAGTTGTCGTCGGAAACAGGATCGGAAGGACCATCGGGTTTCCGACCTCGAATATCCTCATCGATGAAACCATGGTCACCCCTGCTCACGGCGTTTATGTCACTTACTGCAATTACAACGGGATCTGCTATCAGGGCGTGACCAATGTGGGAATCAAGCCGACCATCGGAGACCGGAAAAAGAACATCGAAACGCATATTTTCAACTTCAGCAAGGAAATCTACGGAAAGCAGATCCGCGTGGAATTCCTGGAGCGGCTCCGGCCAGAGATCAAATTCAACAGCGTCAACGAGCTGGCACAGCAGATCGAAAAAGACTGCAGGGAGGCTGCGCATTATCACCAGAGACTCAATGCGGAACATGCGAAGAAAGAGAAATAATTAATTTTTTTATTTTCCTCTCTTGACAATCAAAACATTAACGGGTAGCATATGTATAATTATAATAGTGAAAAAGCGATGACAGAGGAAAGTAGAAATATTTGACCTCACAGGGAGTATCCATCATTGACTGGAAGTGGATATGAGAAAAGTTATTTTGAAGTTCCCTCTTGAGCTCCTGGCTGAACACGACGACACGGTCGGAAGTAAGTAGGCTTCGGCGTATTCCCGCGTTACTGGGATAGAATATCAGGCAATTCAGCCTTGTATTCGAAAAGAGAGCAGTGCTTATCCGGTACTGAATTAGGGTGGTATCGCGGAAGATAGGAATCGTTACCTTTCGTCCCTGCATAGGGGCGAAGGGTTTTTGTTTTATGAGACTTTTTTGCTGTTTAACGCGGCGCCGGTCCGACAAGGGGCCCGGATCAACAGAGACAGAAAAGGAGAATAAAAAATGATTATTGTATTGAAAAACGGAACGACACAGGAGGACATCAACCGGATCGCCGGCTGGCTTTCCCGTTACAATGTCGAGGTCTGTCCCATCGTCGGAGCGGAGACGACGGTTTTAGGGGTCGTTGGGGACACCTCGCCCATCGACAGGAATTCGGCGTTCCTCAGCGAGTATGTGGATAGAATTATAAAGGTACAGGAACCGTATAAACGCGCCAACAGGAAAATGCATCCCGAGGATACCATCGTCAGCGTGAGCGGCGTGAAGATCGGCGGGAAGAAGGTCGTGGTCATAGCGGGTCCCTGTTCCGTGGAAAGCAAGGAACAGATCGTCGATATCGCAAGGCATATCAAGGCTTCGGGTGCGTCGATCATCCGCGGCGGAGCGTGGAAGCCCAGAACGTCTCCGTATTCCTTCCAGGGATTGAAGGCGGAAGGCCTTGAACTTTTGAATATCGCCAAGGCGGAGACCGGTCTTCCCATCATTACGGAAATCACGAATCCGATGCATGTGGAACGGTTTATCGGCAAGGTGGACTGCTTCCAGGTGGGAGCTCGAAACATGCAGAACTATGAACTGCTCATCGAACTGGGAAAGGCCAGGATTCCGGTCCTGCTCAAGAGAGGTTTTTCCAACACGCTGGAAGAATTTCTCATGTCGGCGGAATATATTTTAAGCGGCGGGAACGAAAATGTGATATTATGTGAGAGAGGGATCCGGACAAACGAGACCTTTACGAGGAATACGCTGGACATCAGCGCAATTCCGGCACTGAAAAAACTCAGTCATCTGCCGGTCGTCATCGATCCGTCCCATGCTTCGGGCATGGCCTGGATGGTGGAGTCGCTTTCCATGGCGGCTGTCGCGGCGGGAGCGGACGGACTCATGATCGAAGTGCACAACGATCCAAAGAACGCATTGAGCGACGGAGCGCAGAGCCTTACCTACGAAATGTTCGACAACACCATGAAGAAGCTGAAATCCCTCGCAGAGGTGGTAGGCAGAGAACTGTAATTGATGAGGATGGTATGAAAGTATTGAAACTGACTGGAAAACTGAATACTTCCAACATTATCATCGAAAAGGGAATTTTGAAGGAGGCGGCGGAATTCTGCAGAGCCGGAAGCTCCGAAGCCGCTCCCTCCAAGATTTGCCTCATAACGGATTCCAATGTAGCAAAGCTTTATCTCGGGCTTATAGAGGAAAAGCTGTCCGGGATTAAGATTCCGATCTATCATCATATCATTCCCGCGGGAGAGGAATCCAAGAATCTGGAAACCGTTTCCCGCATTTATGATACGCTTTGCGACCGTTTATTCGGCAGGGACGACATGATCATCGCCCTGGGAGGCGGCGTTGTCGGGGATATTGCAGGCTTTGCGGCAGCGACCTATTTGCGCGGTATGCGCCGCCTGATCCAGATCCCGACCACGCTGCTGGCACAGGTGGATTCCTCGGTGGGCGGAAAAACAGGCGTGGATCTGCCGCAGGGAAAA
>Ga0116191_1002484_pt1 | contig 14025 bp, 13 predicted proteins | sample AD_UKC111_MetaG_FD_89897 | JGI IMG/M metagenome (GOLD analysis project Ga0116191, IMG submission 89897) | Active sludge microbial communities of municipal wastewater-treating anaerobic digesters from Hong Kong - AD_UKC111_MetaG | ecosystem: Engineered > Bioreactor > Anaerobic > Digestate...
CAAGAAAAATCAACAGCCTGTTGAAAGGGGTATATGGTCAGCAATAGGTCCTGTGGTGTTGAGTAAATTCGATAAAAATTGTATAAACGATTAAATAAGGTATTGCAATTTATAACGGTAGATTGTATAATATTATGTGTGTAATTTATTGTATTAAAATGTTATAATTTAAAACGTAATGTTGTTAAATATTTATTTTGCAAAGGAATTTTAAATAATATGAAGTTAGGTATGGTTGGTCTTCCAAACGTAGGGAAAAGTACGCTTTTTAACGCTCTTACAAATGCAGGAGCTGAATCCGCAAATTACCCGTTCTGTACAATTGAACCCAATGTGGGTATTGTATCAGTTCCGGATGAACGTCTTGAAAAGCTTAAAGAAATGTATAAGCCAGATAAATTTACTCCGGCAACGCTTGAATTTGTTGATATTGCCGGCCTTGTAAAGGGGGCTTCAAAAGGTGAGGGACTAGGCAACAAATTTCTTTCAAATATCCGTGAGGTTGACGCTATTGTTCATGTAGTGCGCTGTTTTGAAGATGTTGACATTATTCATGTTGACGGAAGCATTAATCCTCAGCGTGATATTGAAACAATTGACCTTGAGCTTGTTTTTTCTGACATAGAGCTTATTGAAAGACGTATTGACCGTACAAAAAAGCTTATGAAGGGTGATAAGAAATATGCTGCTGAGGCGGAATTTCTTGAAGCCTTAAAAGAACATCTTGAAGCAGGACGTTCTGCTCGTTCATTCGAGTTTACGGAGGAGCAGGCGGAGATAATCAAGACAATGCCTCTTCTTTCGGCAAAGCCTGTTATTTATGCTGCCAATCTGTGTGAAGAGGATTTCAAAAACAATATTGAAACCTCTGCACATTATAAGAAAGTATGTGAAATTGCCAAGGCTGAAAATGCCGCTGTTCTGCCGATATGCGCACAGCTTGAAGCAGAAATTTCGGATATGAGCGACGAAGATAAAAAGATGTTCCTTTCAGAGCTTGGGCTTGAGGTATCGGGACTTGACAGAATTATTAAGGAGGGATATTCTCTTCTCGGACTTATTTCTTTCCTTACAGCAGGTCAGCAGGAGGTTAGAGCATGGACTATAACAAAAGGTACAAAAGCACCTCAGGCGGCCGGCAAAATTCATACGGACTTTGAAAAGGGCTTTATACGGGCAGAGGTTGTTGCATTTGACGACCTAATGCAGTGCGGTACTATGGCGGCGGCAAAGGAAAAGGGACTTGTCCGTTCGGAGGGTAAGGAATATGTTATGCGTGACGGGGACATTGTTCTTTTCAGATTTAACGTTTAAAACTCAATATAACTGACGGGAGGGCAAAAGGCAGATGACGATAGCGTATTTTATTATCGGCACAGTATTTCTTGCGTTGGGCATTTTAAGCTTAATTAAGGCAGTACGAATAGACATACATAAAAGTGACATTACTGATTTTGGTGAGAAATAAGTTTTGTTCGGAGAGTTGCTTTGAATATCAGAAAATGTGATATATGCCCAAGAAAATGTGGTGCGGACAGAACGGTTTCTGCCGGCTTCTGCGGAGGCGGTTCAGCAGTCAGGGCGGCAAAAGCTTACCTGCATATGTGGGAGGAGCCTTGTATTTCAGGTACAAACGGTTCTGGAACGGTTTTCTTTTCCGGCTGTAATCTGAAATGCTGTTACTGTCAGAATTATAATATTTCAGCTGAAAATTTTGGGCAGGAAATTACCACGTCAAGACTTGCGGAAATTTTTCTTGAGCTTCAGGAGCAAAAAGCACATAATATCAATCTTGTTAATCCAACTCATTATGTTCCATGGATAATTGAAGCACTTGATATGGTTAAGCACAGTCTGCATATTCCTGTTGTTTATAACTGCGGCGGATATGAAGCAGTTGAAACGTTAAAGCTGTTAGACGGATATATTGACATATATCTGCCTGATTTTAAGTACTGCAGCTCTGAAATAGCTATGAAATATTCCAATGCTGCGGATTATTTCGATGTGATAATCAAAGCCTTGCCCGAAATGCTCCGGCAGGTTGGTTTTGTTTGTCTTGATGACAGCGGAATAGCAAAAAAAGGCTTGATTGTGCGGCATCTGGTTCTTCCCGGCTGCAGACATGATTCTGCTGATGTGCTTCATGCCATTGCGGATGTTCTGCCTAAAGAGCAGATTTTTTTAAGCCTTATGAGCCAGTACACACCTTTTTATAAAAGCTGTGAGCATAAAGAAATTAGCAGAAGAATTTCAAGCTTTGAATATAACTTTGTTGCGGATAAGGCCTTATCACTTGGTTTTAATGGCTATATGCAGGAAAAGTCATCTGCAAAAGAAGAATATACTCCTATTTTTGATCTTTCAGGAATAACAAATAAGGCTGCCACATAACTGAATGTGACAGCCTTTTAATTTATTCTTTTACTGGATTTGCCTTCATTAAGCTGTTCCATGTTTCGTTGACATCTTCAACACATTCAAAATATTTCTGAGCAATTATATTAAGAGGAATGCCAAGCTGCAACGCAACATCAGACATGGTTTTCCAGTCGGCCTTTTCATATGAAAGAACAAGCTCATAAAGCAAGCCTGCACGCCCCTCTTTACTAATCAAAGCAGACTTTATTTCATCACTGATAGGAAGCTGCGTCAAAACCTCTTCAAGAGGAGCCTGCATAAGCTTTCCAAGAGTTGAAAACATACCTAATAAATATGCTTCTGAATAAGATATTGGCATATTAACAGCATAGCCGTTTAAAGAGGCTGCAAATTTTGCTCTCAGGAAAGATATTTTCAGCAGTTCGCTTGGCATAGAGCCGTCATCCTGCTTAAAGCTCAGGAGATATATCCACTGTTTTAGCTGGCCAAGGCCAAGTATAACAAGCGCCTGCTTAACGGATTTAGCTCTGTTTCTTAATGCGAAATATGCAGAGTTAACGAGCCTGAGCAATGAAAAAGTAAGTGAAACATCACGAGAAATAATCTGTTCTATTTCATCAATATCTGGTTCATCTTTAGTGACGGCAACCATAAGCTGAAAGAAATTTCCTTGCAAATAATTCATTTTCTTTATTGCAGACGGAAGCTTTTCAGAAACAAACGAACCCTGATAATATTTACAGCCAAGTGCCCTTGCTTTGTCATAAGCCTCCTGGCTTTCAATATTGTATGCAATAACAGTCTTACCAAACGATTTTCCGAGATTCACTATATTATCTATTGATGAATTTGATATATCCTTAAAATTCACCTTGATATAGTCAACTATGTCAAGAACCCCAAAATACCGCGGTGCAAATTCAAAGTCAACGACAGCAATTTTATAACCACTTTGCTTATATTTTACAATAAGCGTATTTGACAGAGGATTTGTAATAATAGAATCCTCAATTTGTATAACAAGCTTTTGAGTTGTAAAAAGCTTGGGTATTTTTTTAACCAAAAGATTTTTAGTGAAAGTAAGGAATGCTATTTTTCCGTCAAGAAATTTATTTCCGTCCATTGACGATAAAAACACATCAATAGCATTAGCAGCGGAAGCATCACCGGACTGTTCATTATCGACCTGTTTTTCCGTATATAATATTTCATATCCCATTGAGGATTGGTTTTCATCAACTATAGCCTGCCTAACAATATATGAATCCATGAGTTCTGCCCCCTGTTCGACAAATATATATACATTATATACTATAAAGCTGGCAATTTCAATATATTTTTATTTAATTTAAAATATTTTTTATGCAGTTGGACAAAAAAGGATGTTTTAAAGCATTTCGTAAAAGCTTTGAATAAATCTGTCAGCAACTGTACGGATAGTTACAACATCATCAGCTGAATATTTATCATAAACTCCGACAACATACATACCGGCATTTTTTGCACTTGCAACTCCTTTGAGAATATCTTCAAAAACCATGCATTGTTCCGGCATAACATTAAGCCTTGACGCAGCAAGAAGATATATATCTGGATAGTCCTTACTTTTTCCAATTTCTTCGGTACAGCAGAAAGTGTTAAAATAGCTGTAAATGCCATTATGACGAAGAACAGGCTCATAAAGAGCTTTTGGTGAAGCTGTTGCAACCGCCATTTTAACTCCGTCATTTTTAAGCTTGTCAAGATATTCTTTTACATATTCCTTTAAGAAAATGCTGTTTCTATACTCGCTTACAGCAAGCTCGTTAAATTCACTGATGAGTTCAGAAGCTGTTTCTTTAACACCGAGTGACTGCATAAATTCAGCTGCATCCTCATATGTCATTGAGGCCATTCTTACAATTTCCTCGTTAGTTGCTTTAATTCCTCGTTTAGATAAAATTTTTCTATCTATCTTTTCCCATACAGAATTTGAATCTATCAGTGTTCCGTCAAGATCAAAAATTGCGGCCTTAAATTCTTTCAAAATTTTACCCCCACAAAAAATAAAAAAATAAAATTAGGATAAGATAATTATATCACAATTATTCTATTGTGCAAAAACAATTTTTGCTAAAATTAAATTACTATTTTACAAATTTCACTGTAGATTTTACATTGAAAAAAGAGTGAAAATATATTAAATTTAATATATAAAATTTATAGAAATGAGGGTATAAATAATAATGAAAAGTATTAAAAAAAGCATAATATTTGCGCTATTAACATCTTTTGTCATGTTAGCAGGCTGTTCAGCCAATTCATCACAGGCTGAAACAACAGTTTCTGAAAGCAGCACGGCCTCTTCTGAAGCTTCCGAAACATCAGCTGAAACAACTGCTCAACCGAGTGAAACAACAGCGGCTGAATCCGGACCTGTTTTGCCTCTTACCGAAAATACTTCCGGGAAGGTAATGATACAGACTGTTTCTGACAGCTATGCTTACAAGTATAATTCATATATAATTACTTCAGTTGACGGTGAAGCTGTTGTAGTTGATCCGACATCAATGCCTCCAAAAAGTGTTATTGATCTTAACCCTGCAGCAATTGTTAATACTCATGGACATCCGGACCATGTTGATGATGCTTTTCAGAAATCATATGATTGCCAGAAAATATGCCATGTTGTTGACGACATAAACACAAAGGATTTTCATATTTATTCGTTTCCGTCAGCTCATTCCGGTGATGTAGTCAACGAACAGACAGGAAATGTAATTATTGTTTTTGAAGTAAACGGGTTAAGAATTGCACATATGGGTGACTGTGGACAGACTTCGCTTACAGAAGAGCAGCTTGAAAAGCTTGGTGATATTGATATAGCATTTATGCAGTTTGAAAACAGCTATTCAAGTATGACGCTTGAAAATGAAAAGGGCTTCAAGCTTATGGAACAGCTTAATCCTAAAATTGTTATTCCTACTCATTATATGTTGAAAACAGTTGACGTGTTTAAAGAAAAATATGGTGACATTACAGAATGTGACAATGTTCTTGAAATTTCAAAAGAAGACCTTGAAAATCTGCCTAAAGAGAGGTTGAATTTCTACATAATCTCAAATACACATAGTTATAAGTAATATTCGATGTATTTACTTTTGCCCCTTAATATGTTATAATACAACAATAATTATAACATATTAAGGGGGCATTTGTTATGAATTTTTGTACAATAGGGGTAAATTTTTATGAGGGCTATGTTCATTATTTATCCGTTTCTTATGATATTAATATATTAAAAGACGATGCAATGAAAGAATTGTATAAAATAATACATATTCAGTCGGGAACAAGCCATATCTCGATTAACGGAACAGAATTTGTTTTAACAGGACCTCATGTGTTATATATTAACGAACTGGATAAAATTTCGTTTTATTCATATTCTGAAAATGCGGTTTCAATTATTCTGTTTAAACCGTCAATTATTAACTCAAAGCTTAGCTTTGAAGCTTGCAATAATGGAAATTTCACAGAAGTGACAGATATGCAGGATTCTGATATTATATCTGGATTCCGGCATAATGTTAAAATATCATCTAAAATCATCATGCTTTCTATTATGGATTCACTGATTGTTCAGAAAAGAATCAAGAGCATTTATAATCTTACTGTTTTACAGAATACCTGTTCTTGGCCATGCGCAAGTAGAGCATACCTTATGGAGCTGCTATTTTCTTTGGATAGAAAATCAGAATGTGATGAAAATATTAATTCTGACTCTATACCTGATACGTACTCTAAGCTTACAGTGGATATAATATGTTACCTTCAAACACATTACAATGAAAAAATTACTATTGAAAAGCTTGTTCAGACGTTCTGTACGAACAGGACAACGCTGCTTTCCGAATTTAAAAGCAGCACAGGAATTTCAATTAACCATTATTTGACACAACTTAGAATAAGAATGGCGTCAATGCTTTTGAGAGATACAGAATTATCAATATCCGAAATATGTGAACATACGGGATTTAATGATATCGGATATTTTAGCAAATCCTTTAAAAAAGAAATTCACTTTACTCCATCAGAATATCGTAATATTTATTCACATAAGCAGAATTAGGATTAGTATTTTTACCGGCTTTTTAATATATAATGCGTTTGATTATTACTGTGATTTCAAATCGCTGCTTAAAAACCGTTTGATTAAAAAAGTGGAAATACGTCGTAGTGATTAAACTATAACGTATTTCCACTTTTAATTTAATAAGAATATTGTGCCCAGTTTAGACATTGTAATGAACGTATAGAAAATTTTATACGATAAATATTAAATTTAATATTTAAGCTTAATATGACTAACAAGGATTTTACACTTTATATTTTATAATATTTTCACCAGAAAGACTTTTTATTATGAATGTGTTGTCTTCAAAAATCATATAGCTTTTTTTATTGCCGTTTTTGGGAAGTGACACTGAGCCGGGATTGATATAAACATATCCATCATGTTCTTCAGCAGTTGGTATGTGAGTGTGCCCGTGAATAAGAATATCACCACTTTTTAGCATAGGCGGATTTGATGTGTTGTAAATATGCCCATGCGTTGCAAAAATCATTTTACCGCCAAGCCACATAACCATATAATCAGCAAGTATAGGAAATTCAAGCATCATCTGATCTACTTCAGCATCACAGTTTCCCCTTACACAAAGCAGTTCATTTTTGTACTTGTTAAGCATTGCAGCAACACATTTTGGATTATATCCGTCGGGGATATCATTTCTTGGGCCGTGATAAAGAATGTCGCCGAGTAGAATAAGCTTTTCCGCTTTTTCTCTAAAGTAAATATCCACCATATTTTTACAGCATATAAGATCACCGTGTATATCAGATGCAAACATTAATTTCATAGAGTTCTCCTTTCGTTGTTTTATACTTCGTTAAGTCTGTCAAGAAGAACTTTCTTTGCTTTGTGTTCAGATATAGCTATAACAATAACTATTATCAATCCTGAAAGAGAAAGAATCATGCCAAGCTTCATTCCATAAGGGAAAAACTTCATTTCAATCTGATGAGTTCCTGCCGATACAGGAATACCTATAAGTGCATTGCAAAGCTTTACAGGCTCAACTTTCTTACCATCAACCGTAACAGTCCAGCCCGGCTCATACGTTATTGTAGTAAACAAGACACCATCTTTTTTGGCGGTTACATTTCCTTTAAGGTGATTTTCTTTAAAATAAGTAATCTCAAGCGGAGATTCTTTTAATTTTTCAACAGCAGCTTTGAAGGCTTCCTCATCAAGGCTGTAAAACCATTGGTCTTTTATCAGAAGCTCATCCTTCTCATCGTTCATAGCAGCTACCAAGGAAATCTGTTCACCCTGCTGAAAACGTCCAAGCGTCTGAATAACCATGTTTCCACCCTCATAGTAGTAATCGAGGAATTCATCATTCAGCCATAAATTAGCCTTGCGTTCATAGTTGCTGGGCAGATACATATAAATCATATCGTTAGAAGGCGCAGTAAATAGATATTCAACCTGAGCATTTTCGCCATCAACACGACGTACATATTTTGTGTGATTTCCGTAATTTGACACATTTACATTTTCGGGAATAATATTATCTATTTCAATCTTTTTGAAATATTCCGTATACTGATCAGAAACCAACGCAGATAATAATTGGTTCTGATTATAGAACGGGTTTTCACCGGATACATCAACATCTTTTATGGCATTGTCAGCCATAAAGCCTATAGGCAGAGAATACGGATTTTTATAAACATAAAAAATATCCTTATCGTTTCCGTTTGCAAGAACAAGATCGGTATAATGATTATTTATTTCTACAACAGGCTGTTCACCCTCGTCAACTACTGCACTGCCCTTTTCCATGATATATTTTATTCCAAGAACAGCATCAGTAACATAAGTTGAACCCTTATATTTGATATAATGTCCCCCATATGAGAAACCCAGACGTCTTAAAAATTGTATAGGAGCAGAATTAAGCGTTGAACTGGAGTGGGAAATGCCGAAGCTTCCAAATGCCATAGCATCGTTTACTGTTCGGTGATAATTTTTTTCTATACGGTAAATATCATCGTCCATATCATAAATTTTGCTGACAGTATCACGTCCAAGAGTAATATATTTATTGTAGGATGAATATTTTGAATATACAACATCGGAATTAATTGCATCCATTGTGTAGAGCGACGACAAGAACTGCTCAATTGCAACGAATGCAATTAAAGCAATTATAAAACCTTTTGCCTTGTAATTTTTTTTATGCATATATAAAAGGAGAGCATATATAGCAGTCAGTAGAACAGCGTACCATATTGATGTTATTGTATCAATATTTTTATAGTCCTGTTTATCAAGATAAAAATAGCTTCCTATAAGCAAAAAGAAAACAATTCCTATTTCTTTAAATGTTATACCCTCAATGCGTTCAAAAGCCTGTGCCGCCATGATGAGAAGAATAAAGCTGAAAGTAAATGAATAGCGGTAAGGCAGCCAGTTTGGCACCTGAAAGCCATGCCATGCTATATCAATATTGGATACATACATTGATATGATTATTGAGAAAGCAAGCATACCATAACCGATTTTTTTACGGAATTCAATATTCCTGTTAAAGAAAAACAACGGCAGTAAAATTAGCGTTATAACTCCGCAGTATATTACGGGAGAGCCCTCGGGACGGCATGTATCATATGCATTCGGCATAAGATTTGTAAAGAAGTCAAAAATATTAAACTGTGTTTTCCACTCATATGTGGGGTCTGTAAAATTAAACTTACCAAGCTTAAGGCTGTAATAAAGCGGTATAAGAATCCAGCTTGCAAGGGCGGCTGAAGTGAAGCCGCCTGCTGCAAAGGCCATTCCTCGCTGAACAAAGTTTTTGAAGCTAAAAGGGGATGTTGTTTCCGAGATAAAGAAATAGTATGCAATAAAATAAAGCACACTGAAAAAAGCAATCATCCAGCCAATGTAAAAATTAGCTATAAACATAAGTGCAAGCGGGATAATTAAATAAAGCCATTTGTTTTCGTCAATCAGCTTTTCAATTCCTATGCAGATAAGCGGCAGCAGAATAAGTCCGTCCAGCCACATAGGGTCCATTAGCTGCACAATTATGTATGACATAAGAGAATAGCTTATTGAAAATATAAGTGCCGTACGGGAAGAAAGCTTTCTTGATTTTTTTAGAAAATAGCAAAAGGCAACAGCACTTGAGCCTACCTTGCACAGCTGCATTATAAGAAGTGATTCTGTTATCATTGAACGTGGGAAAAGCATTACTATTAATGTAAACGGACTTGCAAGATAATAAGCGTATATTCCTATTATTTCACCGGAAAGGTTTCTGCTCCATGACATAGTAAGACTTCCGTTGCCCCAGAAAGCATCTCTAAGGTTTTCAAAGTAGTACACATACTGACCGTTAAGGTCAAGAACAAGAACGGAATTATCACCAAATGGGTGTACTCCGAATGCCGCATAGGCTCCAAACAGAATTAGAGCGGATATAAAAAATGCAAATATATAAACTCTTTTGCTGTATATCCAGCTTTTCATGCTAAAATTAAGGCTGATTGTCTTTTTAATATCCTTCAAATAATTACCTCCAGTATAACACATTTGCTATAATTATAATATTTTCATCTTATTATTACAATAGGATATTTATATTTATCTCAAAAAATATTGAAAATACTCTTGTTAAATTAGAAATTATGTGTTATAATAATTTCTAGAACATTTGTTGTCTTATTGCTTTGCTTGAAAGGATAATCACATATGCATCTATTGGAAAAAACCATAAAATCTCAAACGATATATGAGGGTAAAATTATTACTGTAAAAAAAGATGAGGCTGAGCTTGAAAACGGTACAACTGCAACACGAGAGCTTGTTGTACATAACGGCGGGGTATGTATTGTGCCTATTAATGAAAAGGGTGAGGTTCTGCTGGTTAAACAGTTCCGATATCCGTTTAAGGAAGTACTTATTGAGATTCCTGCAGGTAAGCTTGAAGCAGATGAAAGCCATCGTGAGGCAGGGCTAAGAGAACTTAAAGAGGAAACCGGTGCCGTATGTAAAAAATTTGAATATATAGGAGTAATGTATCCGTCTGTTGCATACCTTTCCGAAAAAATTCATATGTATATTGCCTATGATTTATCTTTTGAGGAGCAGAATCTTGACAGTGATGAATTTTTAGACGTTTTTGCAGTAAAGCTTGAGGACGCTGTGGATATGGTAATGAAAAATGAAATTAAGGACGGAAAAACACAGACGGCTTTGCTTATGGCATATAACATAATAAAAAAGAATACCGACAGATAACTGCCGGTATTAAGAATGTTTACAGACAAGAATTAAAGACCTGCTTCTTCAGCTTCTTCTTCAGCCTGCATTTGTTCAATGTGGCGTGTATATGCCTCAAGGATCTGTCCCTCTATAAGCTGTCTTGCTTCAGGGGAAATAGGATGAACAATATCTCTGAAGATACCGCTTTCATCTTTTCTGCTTGGCATAGCAACGAAAAGTCTTTCATCGCCCTGTACTACTTTAATATCATGAATAGCGACCATATTGTCGACTGTTATTGATATTACGGCACGGAGCCTGCCCTCAGGAATGATTTTTCTGATTTTGATGTCTGTGATGTTCATTAAAACGTCCTCCTTAAATAATAAGATGATTTAGAATTTGTGAAAATCTTTGGTTGTACAAATATTATGAGGTAAAAACTGGCAGTATATTCAGTACATTACAACAAATTTTTATCACTTGTTGATTATTATAATGCATTATTCTTAAATTATTCTTAAGAGAGCTATGAATTAATATAAATTTTTTATAACAATAATTTGAGGTGAGTTAAAATATTGAATAATAATGTTTTATGTGGAAAAAAGCACATTCATTTTATAGGTATAGGCGGTTCAGGAATGTATCCTCTTGCTCAGATACTTCATGCCCAAGGATATTATCTTACAGGCTCTGACAATAATGATACTGAAACGCTTCAGGCAGTAAGGGATATGGGGATACCTGTTTTTCTTGGACAAAGAGCCGAAAATATTGCAGGGGCAGATCTGATTGTTCATACGGCTGCTATAATGGCTGATAATCCAGAGCTTATTGCCGCAAAGGAAAGCGGTGTTCCTGTCCTTGAAAGAAGCGAGCTTCTCGGAATTGTAACAAGCTGGTTTGACAATGCAGTATGTGTAAGCGGAACTCACGGCAAAACTACAACCACTTCAATGCTGACGCAAATTTTTATTGAGCAAGGAATAGATATAAGTGCTGTAATAGGCGGAAAGCTTCCTATTATTCACGGAAGCGGCAGAGTAGGCAAATCTGACATTATAGTCTGTGAAGCATGTGAATTTGTAGATACTTTTTTAAAGCTGTATCCTGATATATCAATAATACTGAATATTGATGCTGATCATCTTGATTACTTTAAAACATTGGACAATATAATTAAATCGTTCAGAAGGTTTGCTGAAAACACAACAAAAGCAATATTTGTTAACGGCGATGACTCCAATTCGCTTAAAGCAGTTGATAATCTTAACAATAAAAATGTTAAGATTATTACATTTGGGAACACTAGCAAAAACAACTGGTATCCTAATAATGTGAAATATGTCAACGGTATGAAGACTGAATTTTCTCTTATGAATGACGGAAATAAGGTTTGCGACATCACAATAAATATTCCCGGAAAGCATAATGTATTAAATGCCGTTGCTGCTGCTGCCGCCGCATTATATGCAGGAGCCTCACCTGATGGAGTTAAGAAGGGCCTTGAGGATTTCAGAGGTGCAGGAAGACGCTTTGAGAAATACGGTGAAGTGAACGGAGTTACTGTTGTAGATGATTACGCTCATCATCCTGCAGAGCTTACCGTCACACTTAAAGCTGCAATGGAAATGGGATATAAAACTGTATGGGCAGTTTTTCAGCCGTTTACTTTTTCCAGAACAGCAATGCTGCTTGATGATTTTGCAAAGGCTCTTTCAATTCCGGATAGGGTTGTTCTGACATCAATCATGGGCTCAAGAGAGAAAAATACTTATAATATTTATTCAAGGGATCTTGGCTGCAGAATTGATGGTTGTGTTTATTTTGATGAGGAGGATCATGATAAGAATTTTGAGCTTGTTACTGATTATATTTGTCAGAATGTAAAGAGCGGAGATCTTGTTATAACACTTGGCTGCGGTGATGTATATAAAGCAGCTAAAAATATATTGAAAAAATTAAATAATATTAAGGAGGATAATTAACATGAAAGAAAAGGAAAGAAGAGTCTATGAATATGTAAAAGCACGTATGGAGGATGGTATTCCCCCATCAATAAGGGAAATATGTGCAGAACTTCAAATAAAATCAACATCTACAGCAGCAAGATATATAAATACACTGGTTGAAGAGGGACTGCTCGAAAAAATGGACGGAAGGAACCGTGCTATAAAGCTTGCTGGGAAAGGTGCGTCAAGAGTTCCTATTGTAGGAACTATTACAGCTGGGCAGCCTATTACTGCTGTTCAAGATATAACCGACTATATAAGCTTTCAGTCAAACAAAAATTATTCTGGAGAATTATTTGCACTTAAAATCCGCGGAGAAAGTATGATTAATGCTGGAATTCTTAATGACGATATTGTTATTATTGAACAGAAATCAAATGTAGACAATGGCGATATAATAGCTGCTTTGGTTGACGGAGAAGAAGCTACTGTAAAAAGATTTTATAAGGAAGACGGTCATTATCGCTTGCAGCCGGAAAATGATTTTATGGATCCAATTATTGTGGATAAGTGTGAAATTCTTGGGAAAGTTGTAGCAGTTGTGAGGTATTTGTAATGCAGGACAATAACAGCTTTAATGGCAATTATATTCCACCAGACGGATATAACAATTATAACGGCAACCAGCAGAATTTTCAGAATAGCTATGGCGGACAATATGGAAATTATCAGAACAATAACGGATATTATTATACTCCGCCGCAAAATTACCCTATGCAAAATCAGCAGCAGTACTATGCACCACAGTATGCTAAACCTCAGTATCAGCAGGCGTATTATAAACCTGCTGATTATTATGATACTGATCCTGCAGAACGAAAGAAAATCAGAAGGCTGTATAACGGAATAGGCTTGACGCTTATATGTCAAGTTGTATTGATGCTGATACTAGTTGTTTCTATGCAGAGTATTCTGCAGAGTGTAGGATACGGTGGAGAATATAAGGAAGACGGTGTTACTTGGATTATTCATTTTTGGGAAGAAATCCAGTGCGCATGGATGCCGGCGATTGCAAGTATAGTAATGTTTTTTATATATAATGCAATAACAAGGTATAAGTCAAAAGAGCTTTTCAGTACACAAGGAATTACTCCTAAGTTTATCATTACAGCTATAATTTTAACGTTATTTTTTCAGCAGATAAGCATTCTTCTTATGAACGGGTTAAGTGTAGCTCTGTATAATATAGGATATGAAGTATTATTTAACTATGAAATAAGTACTGATGTACCAACACGGTTGGCAGATTATTTTGCAACAATAGTTCTTGCACCGATTGCAGAGGAAATGTTTTATAGAGGAATTATTCTG
>Ga0116191_1002490_pt1 | contig 13998 bp, 14 predicted proteins | sample AD_UKC111_MetaG_FD_89897 | JGI IMG/M metagenome (GOLD analysis project Ga0116191, IMG submission 89897) | Active sludge microbial communities of municipal wastewater-treating anaerobic digesters from Hong Kong - AD_UKC111_MetaG | ecosystem: Engineered > Bioreactor > Anaerobic > Digestate...
CCAGTGATCCACGGTGGTCTGGACGGCGTTCCAGAAGTCCGTTTCGTTGTTGTCGAAGGGACGTTCAAACGCTCCGCCGTAGCCGTTGGCATCCACATAGTCGTGCAGTTCGCTGAAGGACGCGCAGGTGCGGGGGACAATGCCGGCGGCAACGTGAGCGAGTATTTCTCGCTTGGCTCTTTCGACAACCGTGCGCAGCTCGTCGGCGCCGAAGTCGGGCCCACGCGGGTTGCGTGACGGCTTCCGCGATACTGCCGGAGCGTCCTCCGAACGCAGGCGCGCGGCCGTCCGGATGCGGATCTCGCGGCCAGTGGCGAGGTTGATCCCGTACCAGCCGCCGCGCTCGTGTTCGCGGGTGATGCGGACTTTGGCCAGCGTGCCGCTGACCTTGACGATGTAGGTCGATCCGACCTTGACGTTGTGCTTCTGCATGTTCAGTACTCCAGTCCTCTCTGGTCCACCGCGCTGCGGTCGCCCAGGTCGGCCAGGACGTAAGCGAGTTGCTCGGTGATGCGGCCGAGGTCGCCGGCGTAGCCCCAATCGGCGGGTTCCTGGGCTTGGCGCTTCTGGTGGTCGGCCAGGCGGCTGGCGATGCGCTTCAGCAGGTCCTGGGCTTCGGCGTGCCGCTCGGCGTAGCAGCCGGCGGCGGTCTGTTTCGTGGTCTGTGCTTTGGTGTTCCTCATCGCGAACCCATTCATCACTTCGGTGGCGATTAGAAGCAAGCAGAATCTGCGAGTGAATCGCGAGAAAGTTCGATGCCCCTCCTGAGCCTGCGCGCTTATGCCAAACACCGCGGCGTCAGCCACGCTGCTGTGCAGAAAGCAATCCGGTCCGGCCGAATCGCCACCAGCGCCGACGGCCTGATCGACAGCGAGCGCGCCGATGCCGAATGGAATGCGAAGACGCGGCCGCGGCAGCGCCGGGCGAAGCCAGCGCCGGCCGCAACAAGGGAACCGGCGGAGGCAACCGTCGCCGGCGGGCTCGATTACTTCCGCGCGCGAGCGATCCGGGAGAACTACCTGGCGCGGCTGGCCAAGATCGAGTTCGAAGAGAAGACGGCAAAGCTGATCAGCCGCGACGAGGTGCAGGTGGCGGCGTTCACCAAGGCGCGCACGGTGCGCGACAACCTGTTGAACATCCCGGACCGCCTGGCCGCACCGCTCGCGGCCGAGAGCGATGCGGACAAGGTGCATCAGATTCTGACCGGGGAAATTAGAAAGGCGCTCGATGAGCTTGCCGGCGCAAACAGCAACTGAGGTCTACGACGAGGCATTCCGCGCGGGCCTGAGGCCGGACCCGCTGCTGACGATCTCGGAGTGGGCCGACCGTTACCGGCGGCTCTCCGGTAAGGCAGCGGCGGAGCCGGGTCCCTGGCGCACGGAACGAACTCCCTACCTGCGCGAGATCATGGACTGTCTCTCGCCGTCGGCGCCCATTGAGCGGGTCGTTTTCATGAAAGGCTCGCAGATCGGCGGCACCGAGTGCGGCAACAACTGGGTCGGCTACGTGATTCACAAATCGCCAGGACCGATGATGGTGGTCCAGCCGACCGTCGAGATGGCCAAGCGCAACTCGAAGCAGCGGATCGATCCGTTGATCGAGGAGAGCGACGTGCTCCGCGAGTTGGTGAAGAGCCCGCGCTCGCGCGACTCGGGCAACACGGTTCTCTCCAAGGAATTCCCCGGGGGCGTCCTGGTGATGACCGGGGCAAACAGCGCCGTTGGGTTGCGCTCGATGGCCGTGCGGTATCTGTTCCTCGATGAGATCGACGCCTATCCTGGCGACGTCGATGGCGAGGGGGATCCGATCAACCTGGCCTTCGCGCGCACGCGCACGTTCTCGCGGCGCAAGGTGTTCATGTGCTCCACGCCGCTCGTTACGGGCTTGAGCCGGATCGAGGCGGCGTTCGCCGAAAGCGACCAGCGGCGATACTGGGTGCCCTGCCCGCACTGCGGCGAGTTCCAGGTGCTGAAGTTCGAGCGGCTGCGGTGGCCCAAGGGCGAGCCGCGGAAGGCGGCCTACCATTGCATCGCCTGTGAGCAGGCGATCTTCAATCACCAAAAGAACGCGATGCTCGCGGGCGGTGAGTGGCGGCCCGAGGTGCAAGGCGACGGCCGCACGCGAGGCTATCACCTGTCGAGCCTCTACAGCCCGGTCGGCTGGTACGCGTGGGAGCGAGCCGCCGATGACTGGGAGAAGGCTCAGAAGGATGTCGAGCGGCTGAAGTCGTTTGTCAATCTCGTGCTGGGTGAATCCTGGCAGGAGCGCGGCGACGCGCCCGACTGGCAGCCGCTCTACGACCGACGCGAAGACTTCGCGGTTGGCACCGTCCCGCGAGGTGGGCTGTTTCTTACTGCCGGCGCGGACGTGCAGCGGGATCGCATCGAAGTTGAAGTAGTGGCCTGGGGCCGCGGCAAGGAGTCGTGGTCCATCGACTACCGCGTTCTGATGGGCGACACTGCTCGGCCGGAGGTGTGGCGGCAGCTCGACGCGCTGCTCGACGATGAGATCCCGCACTCGAGCGGCATGCAGTTGCCGATCCGAGTGCTGTGCGTCGACTCCGGCTTCAACCCGCGCATCACCTACGACTGGGTGCGCGGGCATCCGCAGGCGTCCTGGGGACCGGCAGGCGCGCGGGCTGCGAGTCCGAAAACGGCCGTGGCGGTGAAAGGAACCGCAAGGACGGACCGCCTGATTCTGGGCGCCTCACCGGTAGACGCGAGTAAGCGGCGCGGCACCCGGTTGTGGACGCTCGGCACGCCGGTGGCGAAATCCGAACTCTACAGCCGCCTGCGCCTGGCGCCGCCGACCGAAGAGAGCGGCGGGCCGTTCCCGGCAGGCTACTGCCACTTCCCGCGATACGAGGAAGAGTACTTCCGGCAGTTGACCTCGGAGAGCTTGGTCAAGGGCCACTGGGTCGTGGGGCCAAACCAGCGCAATGAAGCGCTCGACTGCCGGGTCTATGCCCGCGCGGCCGCCTCCATCTACGGCATGGACCGCTTCGCGGAGAGGCATTGGCGGGAGCTGGAGGGCTTCCTGCCCGCAGACGTGGCGCAACCGCAACCGGCGGTCGCCGCCCCAGCGCGGCCCGCGCGCCGGGTCACGGTCGGTTCGAACTGGATGAAGCGATGACGTTACAGGAACTCGAGGCTCAGCGAGAGGCGCTGCTCGCCGAATTGAGCGCGCCGGATTCCGTCGCGTTCGGCGACCGGTCGATGAAGAACCGCAGCCCGGAACAGACCCGGACGGCATTGCAGCTTGTAGACCAGGAGATCGCCAAGGCCAAGGCCGCGGCGGACACGACCTCGCGGAATTCGCGTGTCATCCGGACCTACACCGGGAAGGGTTTCTGATGGGCTACTGGCGCAGTCTCATGCGGGCGGCGTTTGCGGCGCCTATCCGTGCCCTCTCAGGCTACGAGGCCGCTGCCAACACGCGCCGCACGCAGGGATGGAACCCGGCGAACGAAGGGATCAACGCCCTGGTGGCCGGCGGCGGCGACGCTCTACGCTCCCGTTCCCGCGACATGGTCCGCCGCAATGCGTGGGCGACCAACGCAGTCGAAAGCTTCGTCGGAAACTCGGTCGGCACCGGCATCAAGCCGCAGGCGAAACACCCGGATCCGGCGGTGAAGCGGAGGCTCCAGGAACTCTGGCTGCGATGGACCGATGAGGCCGACGCGGCTGGGCTGACGGACTTCTACGGGCTCCAGGCGTTGGTCTGCCGGTCCACGATCGAGGGCGGCGAGTGTCTGGTGCGCATCCGCGAGCGCCGTCCCGAGGACGGACTGACGGTTCCGCTTCAGCTCCAACTCCTCGAAGCCGAGCACCTGCCGTCGTCGAAGAACGACAACTTGCCGAACGGCAACGTCATCCGCGCCGGGATCGAGTTCGACAAACTGTGCCGCCGCGTGGCGTATCACCTCTACCGCGAGCACCCAGGCGAGAAGCTGCTGTTCTTCAACCTGGGGGAGACCACGCGAGTGCCGGCGGAGTCGGTGCTGCACATCTACAAGCCGCTCCGCCCTGGCCAGCACCGCGGGCAACCGTGGCTCACGCAGGTCCTGGTGAAGCTGCACGAGCTGGATCAGTACGACGACGCCGAACTGGTCCGCAAGAAGCTGGCGGCCATGTTTGCCGCGTTCATCACCGAGAACAACCCGGAGGATCCAGTCATCGGCAGCAAGCCGGGCGAGGGTGAGACGGACGGGAGCGGCGCGCCGCTCGCCGGGATCGAACCGGGATCGATGGTGAAACTCCTGCCCGGCGAAGACGTGAAGTTCACCGAGCCGGGCGACGTGGGCGGCATGTACACGGAGTTCATGCGGGTGCAGTTGCGCGCGATCGCCGCGGGCCTCGGGATCACCTACGAGCAGCTCACCGGGGATCTGGAGCGGGTCAACTACTCGTCGATCCGCGCGGGCCTGCTCGAGTTCCGGCGGCGCTGCGAACAGTTCCAGCACCAGGTGATGGTGTTTCAGTTCTGCCGCCCGGTGTGGCAGGCCTGGATCGAGGCAGCAGTGGTGACCGGCGAGATCGACCCGTTCGACTTCGCCAAGAACCGCAGCCAGTATCTCGATGTGGAATGGCGGCCGCCGTCCTGGGACTGGGTCGACCCGCTGAAGGACATGAACGCCGAGGTTGTGGCCGTGCGCGCGGGCTTCAAGCCGCGGAGCGCCGTCATCAACGAGATGGGCTACGACGAGGAAGACGTCGACCGGCAAGTCGCCGCCGACAACACGCGCGCGGATTCGCTCGGCCTGACGTTCGACTCCGATCCGCGCAAGACCACCGGCAACGGGCAACGAGTGGCCGAAAAGGAACCGGCAACGGAAATCCAATGACGAATCTCTCGCACATCGCCTCGCGGGTGTTCAACACGCCGCTGATGATCGATTCGAAGAAACTGGCGGCGATCCTGGCAGTGCTCGCACCGCGCCTTGGCGTGGAGGCGCCTGCGGTGGAGGCCGCTATGCTCACCGAGCAGCGGTCGCGGAAGCCCTACGCCGTCACCGATGCGGGTGTGGCGGTTATCGAAGTCGCCGGCAGCCTGGTGAACCGCGCCTCCGGCATGGATGCGCAATCCGGGCTGACTTCGTATGAGCAGTTGGGCAGCGAGATTCTCGACGCCGCGACGGACCCCCAGGTCAGAGGCATCCTGCTGCGTTTCGACAGTTACGGCGGCGAGGCCAACGGCGCCTGGGATGTCGCCGGTCTGATCGAGGAAGCCGCGCGGATCAAACCGGTCTGGGCATCGGTGGATGACTGGGCCCTCAGCGCGGGGTATCTGCTGGCGTCGGCTACGGATCGAATCTGGGTGACACGCACGGGCGGCGTCGGCTCGGTGGGCATCATCGCCATGCACCTCGACCAGAGCGGCTGGGACGCGGCCAACGGCCTCCGGTACACAACCATCTTCGCCGGCGACCGCAAAAACGATTTCAATCCGCACGAGCCGCTTTCGGAAGGCGCCCGCGACGTGCTGGTGGCCGAGGTCGACCGGCTCTATGGCATGTTCGTCGACGCCGTGGCCCGCCGTCGCAGCATGAATTCCGCAGCCGTGCGCGGCACCGAGGCGGGCATCCTTTATGGCGAAGACAGCGTCGCGCGTGGCTTCGCCGACCGTGTCGGCACCTTCCGCGACGCCCTCGCCGCGATGACGGCGTCGTTATCTCAACCGAAGTTCACGAAAGGAGGCACTACTGTGTCCGAAGCAACCCAGGCGGCAACGAGTCCGCCCGTTCCCGATCTTGCCGCCATCGAGGCAACGGCCCGCGAGCAGGGCTATGCTGAGGCGGCTGAGATCGTCGTTCTGTGCACCATCGCCGGCCGGCCCACGCTCGCCGGTGATTTCATCGCCCGTCACCTCTCCGCGGCTGACGTCCGCAAGGAACTGCTCACCCTGCGGGCCGAGGCCGGTCAGGACGAGATCCGTTCCCACGTTCTGCCCGAGGCCAGCACCGCCGCAAAGCAAAACCTCGACGAGAACCCGGTCGTGAAGGCCTGCGCGGCGCTGGGCGGCCCGAAAGGAGCGAAGTAACCCATGCCTGTTCAAACCGAAAGCAACTACCTGGGGGACGTTCTCAAGTACGAAGCCCCGAATCTGTTCTCCCGCGACGAGGTCACTCTCACGGCGGGCAACCTGGCGCTCGGCGCAGTCGTAGGCCGGAAGGCGCCCGCCGTGACGGTGACGCCTGGCGGCGCCAATGTCGGCAACGGGGCGATGGGCACGGTGACCCTTGGCCCGGCTGCGCTGCCGGGGAACTACGTGCTGACGTGCAAGACGAAGGTCACTAACGCCGGCGTCTTCTCCGTCGTAGACCCGCGTGGCCTGCCGCTTCCCGATCTCACCGTCGCGGTCGCATACTCCGGCGATCACATCAATTGCACCCTCGCGGATGGCAGCACCGATTTCGAGGTGGGGGACACCTTCGCGATTGCCGTTTCCGTCGCCAGCGAAATCGGCGAGTTCAATCCCGCCGCGAGCGACGGTCTCCAGTTCGCCGCCGGCGTCCTGGTGGAGGCCGTTGATGCGAGCGCCGTAGCCAAGCAGACCGTGATCATCGCACGCGATGCCATTGTCTCGCGGCCCGCGCTGGTGTGGAAGTCCGGCACCACGGCGCCGCAGAAAGCCGTCGCCATCGCCCAACTGAAGACCCTGGGCATTCTTGTCCGGGAAGGAGCGTAAACCCCATGCCGATCCTCAATCCATTCGCAACCGATGCTTTCAACATGGTCGCCCTCACGGCGGCCATCAACAAGATCCCGAACACCTACGGGCGCCTTGAGCAATTGAATCTCATGGCGCCCACTGGCGTCCGCACGCGCACCATCATCATCGAAGAGATGAGCGGCGTGCTGAATCTGCTTCCCACGCAGCCCGTCGGCGCGCCCGGTTCCGTTGGCACGCAGGGCAAGCGCAAGGTGCGGTCGTTCGTGATCCCGCATATCCCACACGACGACGCCGTGCTGCCCGAGGAGGTGCAAGGGATTCGCGCTTTCGGGTCCGAGTCGGAGACGGAGGCGCTGGCGAACCTGATGGCGATGAAGCTGCAGAACATGCGCAACAAGCACGCCATCACGCTGGAACACCTGCGCATGGGCGCGCTGAAGGGCGTGATCCTGGACGCCGACGGCTCCACGCTCTACAACCTGTACACCGAGTTCGACATCACGCCGAAGACCGTCAACTTCGCGCTGACGACCAACACCACCGAAGTGCTTCTGAAGGTGCTCGAAGTGAAGCGCCACATCGAGGACAACCTCAAAGGCGAATTCATGACGGGCATCCTCTGCCTGTGCTCGGCGGGCTTCTATGACGCCTTTACCACGCACTCGAAGGTGAAGGAGGCCTTCCAGTACTACCAGCGCAACCAGCAACTCGGCAACGACTACCGCACGGGCTTTACCTTTGGCGGCGTGACGTTCGAGGAGTATCGCGGCCAGGCGACCGATGCGTCGGGCAACGTGCGGAAGTTCATTGCCGACGACGAGGCCCATTTCTTCCCACTGGGCACTGCGAACACGTTTCGCACGTACTTCGCGCCGGCGGACTTCAACGAAACCGCGAACACGCTGGGCCTGCCGCTTTACGCCAAGCAGGAGCCGCGGAAGTTTGGGCGCGGCACGGATCTCCACACGCAGCAGAACCCGCTGCCCATCTGCCTGCGGCCGGAAGTGCTGGTCAAGGCGACCAAGGCCTGACCATGAGCGGTTGGGAGGCGGCGGTAAGTGGACTAAACGCGGCCGTCGTGAGAACGTTCGGCCGCGAAGTCCTCTACCTGACTGAAGCCGGCGAACCGGCCACGGTCCGTGCGGTGTTTCAGGCGGTACGGGAAGCCGAGGATGTCTCGCCGGGCGTGTATGCGGTGCTATTCGTCCGGCTAGTGGACCTTCCGGCGCCGCCCGTCCGTGGCGACGAGGTCGAGATCGAAGGCGTCCGGTACAAGGTCTTCGACATCGAGGCCGATGCCGAAGGCGCAGCCGTCCTCAGACTCCGCAAGGGCGGCTGACTTGTGAAAGATCTTCCACAAGTCAACTCGGCGGGAGCGGCAACCCACTTCAGGCCAATTGTCCTGAGGTGGCTCGCGCGTCGGTGAGACTTCCGGTCAATTGCGCGGAAGTCCTTGGGGGTGATTCATGCCGAGCGTCCGCGTCTACCAGAAAAAGCAACTGCGACTCGACGTGCTCAATTTCCGCCAGCGGCAGATGTACGACTTGGGCAGCGCCGGCGTCTCGGCGGTCAAGGCGCGGCTGAGCGCCGCGCAAGGCCCGGAGGATTCCGCCGTCAAGCCTCTCACCAAGCGCTACGCGATCTTCAAGACGCGGAAGGGCAAGGGCAACCGCCGTAACCTGACGTTCACCGGCGACCTGCTCCGCAACTTCCAGGTCCGCACGGTGAGCGAGAACCGGGCCAAGGCGAACGTCTCGACCCGCAAGGACCGTATCAAGGCATGGGCCAATCAGAAGCGCGAGGCCTGGATGGTGTTCTCGCCGAAGAATAAGGCGGCGGTCGTAGAGGCAGCCCGCAAGATGCTTGAGGCGGTGAAGCCACGTCTTCTCCTCGAACGCAGCCTGGGTGGAAAGCAGCGATGATCAACCCGGCGGAACTGGTCGACAATCTGATCGCTTTGCTGCGCGACATCCCGGAACTGGTCGGTGAGATGGGCGGCGATGAACAGCGGATCTTTGCCTACCACGATCAGTTCCCGAAGCGGGCGAGCCTCGCGGCGGCAATCCACGACATGCCCGCGCCGGGGATCATGGCCGCCTGGCAAGGCACCCAGCCGGGCAGCTTCGGCGGCGTGGATGTCTGGAAGCATCAGGTCATGCTGTATCTGCGGGCCCGCGAAACCTTCGACGGCGATCCGCCCACCGCCTACTACCGGCTGTTTCGGCTGATCACAAGGGGCGTGCCGTCATCGCTGGGTGCGCCGCTGCTCAACGCGACCGTGCACCCCTCCTGCTACCCCATGGACCTGCCGCTCATCCAGCGGCAGACCGACGACGAGGGCCTCGATTATTTCGAGGTGCCGATGAGTTTCACGGAGATGGGAGATGACTGAGAAGGTGTTCATGCGTTCGCCTGATGGCGAAGTGCAAGAGGTGGAAGCCACGCCGGAGCAGCTCGTACCGAGGATGGTGCGCGGCTGGCGGCAATGCGATCCGAGAGAGGAGGTAACGCCTGATGTCCGTGACGCGGATGCAGGAAATCCAGATCTGCTTCGGTAAGCAGAAGCAGGCCGACATCTCGACCGCCAACACTGGCGTGCAGATGTGGCAGTTGCGGAAGCTGAATGCCGCGCTCGCCAATCCGAAGCTCAACACCGAGAACGATGCCGAGGAGTTCGGCAAGGGCCACGAATTCCCGACACAGTCCTTCCAGACCTCGTGGGACGTGAACGGCACGCTGGAGAAATACCTCGGCGCGGAGATCGGCGCCTGGGCGATGGCGTATGGGTTGGGGAAGGTCGTGAAGTCGGGCACGACTCCAAACTTCACCTACACCTGCACGCCCCTCTTCCCTGCCAGCGGCGACGCAGCCGAGCTGCCGTACTTTTCCTTCGTCGAGCAGATCCGGCCTGGCGCGGGCGCCGTCGTGGACCGGATGGCGGTGGGCTGCGTGGTCGAAGGCTGGACGGTCTCCATCGGCAGCGGACCGGGCCGCGCCAACTCAAAGATCACCGTCGAATTCGTCGGCTCCGGGAAGACCACGGAGCCCTCAGGCATCACTATGCCGGCGGCGACCGTCGAGAAGCTGCTACCCTCGGCGTCGCTCGCGCTGACCATCAACGGCGTCAACTACGTCTCGAACAAAAACATCGTCTCGCTGGAAACGTCCTGGAAGAACAACGTCCGGCTGGACGGCGGCTTCTTCCCCGGCTCCGGTTTCCAGACGCCGGGCGATGGGGCAAGCGGCGCCATCCGCGGCCGGCTCGAGTTCGGCAACCGCCAGGGCACCCTAAGGTTCGTCGCCCGCTTCGAGAATGGCTCGACGGAGCTGACCAAGCTCAAAAGCCAGTCCACGGGCACAGCCGTGATCTCGCTCGCCTACGACGCGAACAACTCGCTTGAGATCATTTGGCCGAAAGTCTCCTTCGCCACTGCCGAAGTCGGCGAGACGGACGGCATCGTCACCGTTTCTGTCGAATGCCTGCCGATGTGGGATGAGACCAACGGCATCGTCTCGGCGGTGGCCAAGTGCCAGGTGGATGGGATCTGTCAGTAGAGAGGATTCTTATGTTTGACGCGAACCAACCCATCACCATGAAACTCCGCACACCCGCGGGCACCAAGAACGTGCGGGTGCGTTTCCCCACGGACGAGGAGTGGATCGAGCGCCAGAAGAAACGCAAGGTCATCGTCAAGCAGCTGGGGCGCGGCGTATCCGAAACGACGATCCCTGACTCGGCGGAAGCCGACGCCGCGCTGCTCGCCAAGATCCGCCTGGCCGAAGAGAATGCGCCCGAGGTTGACACCTTCGAGGCCAGCCGGATCATCGAGCAGTTGAGTCAGGCCGAGGTGGACGACGTCGTCCAAGAGGGCGACAGCTTTCGGGTGACGATGCGCGTCTTGGGCGGCACGGTGAGCCACGGACTGCGCATGCCTTCGGCTAAAGACGTGTTCGAGTACCGGCGGAGCTTTGCGCGGGTGCTCGATCTGCCTTACAACCGTCAGGAACTGATCATCAACCTGGCTCCGGCGGCCACGCTCTTCAAGAAGCTGCTCGAATCCTCCGAGGGCTACGCTGGCGAGGTGCCGATCATCCACCAGGCCGTCGCGGTGAAGGCAGCCATCGACGCCCTTGATGGCGCATTCCAGGAGTCCGGCGACCCAAACTGACCTCCGGGGAGTGGCCGGAGAGGCCCTCCCTGCGCTTCCTGATTCACTGGGCCCTGAGGCGTGAGGAACTCTGCGACCCCGGCCTCTGCCCGGACGCCCCGGACGATGGTGGCCGCTGCGGCCACTGCCCGCTCGACAGACTGGATGCGGCGCAATCCTCCGAGGCAGGTCTGTTGCTGCGCCGCGCGCTCGATCTACGAGTGGCACTGAAGCTGGGTATTCGAGTGTCCCTCGACGAGATCCGCGCGGACGAGTTCCAGGCGCTGGTGATGCTGGAAGAGGAACGCGACATGTTGGACCGCGAGCAGATGAACGCGCATGGCCGATAACAAGCTCGAACTCGTCGTTGAAGTTGACGCGAACAGGGCCAACGCGTCCATCAAGAGTGTCAACGCGAGCCTGTCCAGCATGGAAGCGGCGGCGGTGAAGACCGCCCGGGGCGCGGCGCAGGGCTTTGACGCGATGACGGCGGCCATGGTGAAGGGCGCCACCGCTGGAAACCTGCTGGCCGGCGCCATCCAGAGCGCGCTCGCCTGGGCCAAGGAGTTCACCGTCGGCTCGGTCGTGATGGCGGCCCAGAACGCCAAAGCTGAGGCGTCCCTGAAGGCCCTCGCCGGAGCCCACGGCATCAGCGCGGCGGCGGTGAAGCAGCACACGACCGCCATCGAGGACATCGGCTACGAGTTCACCGAGGCGGCTCACGCCATCCAGCGGCTGATCGTCGCCGACATGGACCTCGGCAAGGCGGAGGGACTCGCCAAGCTCGCCAAGGATGCCGCCGCAGTCCAGAATGTGGCCGCAGGTGAGGCTCTGGAATCGATCATTCAGGCTATCGAATCGGGTGCTTCACGCGGCTTACGCACTCTGGGCCTGTTCGTCGATTTCCAGAGAGAAGCCCAGGTCGCGCAGCTTCAGTTGGGCCGCGCGCTCACCGAAACCGAAGAGAAGCAGATCCGTTACAACGCGGTGATCCGCGAGGGGGCCAAGATCCAAGGCGCTCACGCCGCGGCTTCCCAGACGGCCGAGGGACAACTCGGCGCACTGCGCCGCGAGTTCAACAACCTGCGCGAGGAGATCGGAGCCAAGTTCCAGGACGACTTCAAGGCTCTGATCGGCAACCTGCGCGGCCTGGTCGGCTGGCTGCGGGAGAACACCGACCTACTCAAGAAGTTCGGCGAGGTGGCGCTGTGGGCTTCTGGCGTTCTGGCCTCCTATGCCCTGGCCGACAAGATCATGGCGCTCGCGAAGTCGATCGCGGCACTCCAGCTCGCGAGCATCAACCCTTACGCTCTGCTCGCGGTCGGCGTGGTGGGCGCGGGCTTTGCCATCTACTCGCAGTGGAAGGACACTCAGGATCAGCTTCAGGCCCGTTTCGACAAGATGCAGCGGAATGCGCTGCGCGAAGAATTGTTGAGCGGGCGGACCAGTGTCGATGCCCTTCGCAAGCGGGGCATGACCGACGACCAGGTCCGTGAACTCGTCATGGGCAAGCAGTGGCTCCCGGGCGGGCAATCGTTCGAATATGAAGGGCCCAGACTGACCATCAAGACGTCACCGGAGCCGGACCTCGAAGCATTGAAGCGGGCGGCCGAGATCCGGAAGCGCCAATTGGAGGTGGAGCGCGAGAGCGCACGCGCGCTCGAAGAAGCTCGCCGGCGCGGCCTCGTGGGATTCGCGCGGGACGTGGCCGAGGTCCAGGAGCAGATCCGCAAGTGGACTACCTTCGTGGACGAGCGGGGCAACGAACAGCGGATCGCTCTCACCCGCAAGGCGTGGGAGAACGTCATCGGCGAACTCCGCGAACGGCTCGGGAACTGGCAGAAGGAAGTTCAGGAAACGAACAGGAAAAATCTCGCCGAGTATCTGGCTGCGGAAGAAGAGGCCGCGAGGCGGCGGCTCGAGCGCGAGTCGCACCTGCTTAGCCAGCGGCTGGCTTACAACGAGGAGATTTCCAAGCGGAACCTCGATCACCTGGAGCAGGTGCTAGGAAGCGAGGAGCAGCGCGCAGGCCTCGCGCGCGACGCACAATTGAGGGTGCTCGATGCCACCAATGCGCAGACGCTCGAGCAGAAGGTAGCCGTCGAGCAGCGCAAGGCCGCGATCGAGATTGAGTACCTCACCCGGGTACACGAAATCCGAATGCGGCTGTTCGACCTCGAAACCTCTCGTATGGTACTGGAGGAAGAAGCGGCACTGAAGCGGCTCGGTTACCGGGCCGACGAAATCCAGGCGCGCATTGCAGAACTCACCGCGCAGCGGGATGAGATCCGGCGGTTCCAGCAGGAGGCCACCGACGCCGCGATCCAGGGCGCGCGAGAGACTGCGGCGATCCGCCAGGCGCAACTGATCCGCGACCACAACCAGCGGATCTTCGATTCTTTCAGGCGACAGGCCGAGGGGGTCTTCGACGCGCTCCTCACGAAGTCGCGGTCCATCTGGTCGGCGATCGGGAATTCGCTCAAGACCGCTCTATTGACCGCCATCAAGGACGTGGTTACTTCACGCGTCGCCGCGATGCTGATGCAGTTATTCACCGGCACGCGGGTCTCGCTGGCCGGTGGAGGCGCCTCCGGCGGCGGCACACTCGGCAGGCTGGGCGGGTTGCTCGGCATCGGTGCAGCGCCGGTCTTCGGACAGGGCAGCGGCGGTGGTCCCATTCCCGGCGGTGCGGCCGGCGGTTGGGGCACGCCTCCCTTCATCCCTTCGAGTGGCGGCGGTGGCTGGAGTGGACTGCTCGGCGGATGGAAGGACTTCCTCGGATTCGGTGGTGGAGTTCAGTACGCGCCCGGCAAGGCGGTGACCTGGGAAGCAGCCACCATGGGCCAGAAGCTCTCGGCGCTTGGCCGATCCAATGCCGCTTTGCTCGGCGGCGCGACGCTCGCCCTTATGGGCCTCCAGCGCGGCGGCGTGTCGGGTCTCGCGATGACGACCGCCGGCGGCACCATGATCGGCTTCAAGTATGGTGGCCCGATCGGTGCGGCCATCGGTGCCGGCGTCGGTGCTGTTGCCGGGATGGTGCGCCTGTTCGTCAAAGGTGCGCAGGAGAAAGCGCGCGACAAGATCAAGGCCACCTACGGCGTCGACATCCGGGACAAGGGCGTGCTGAAGCAGATTGTCGACATTGCCAAACAAGGCTTTGGCGGGAACCTCGACATGG
>Ga0116191_1002496_pt1 | contig 13981 bp, 8 predicted proteins | sample AD_UKC111_MetaG_FD_89897 | JGI IMG/M metagenome (GOLD analysis project Ga0116191, IMG submission 89897) | Active sludge microbial communities of municipal wastewater-treating anaerobic digesters from Hong Kong - AD_UKC111_MetaG | ecosystem: Engineered > Bioreactor > Anaerobic > Digestate | place...
AGTAAATGAGATTTTTTTACTATTTTTGTCTTGCATGTGTCGGGTGAATGTTTGTTTTTGTATAACACTTTAAAGATAAATACTTTACCTGACATATGCAACTTTTATTTGAGACTTTTAGGTTATATGTTTTACTTTCTTATATTTGGCATAAACTGTCAAGTATAATAATGCCACAATGAAAACATTCGCAAATAAGCTCAAAGAACTAAGATTGAACAAGGAATTGTTGCTAAGGCAAGTTGCGGCAGCCATAGAAGTGGACACCTCCATGGTCAGCAAGTTTGAAAGTGGCGAACGCTTCCCCACAAGAGAACAAATCGAAAAGCTCGCAACATTCTTTAAAGTGCCAGAAGAAGACTTCTTGGTCGAAGCTTTCAGCGACAAATTAAGCTATGATTTAGGAGAAGATCCATTGGCAACAGAAATACTGAAACAGACGATAGTAAAACTCAAATCTATTAATAGCAAAGAGTAAAGAATACGAACTATTATAAGAATTTATGGGCTTCTCAAAATTAAATAATTAAAAAAACTGTGAAAATAAACTCTGACATAAATGTTCTTGGTAGCCTTCCTGATTGGAACCTGATAAAAGTTTTCCTCACTGAAGATATGGTTTCCATCAAAGAAAAAGGTGGAATACATGCTTACACTGCAATAAAAACAGATAAGTCGGTGAAGCGATTTGAAAAAGCGATTAAAGCCACATTAATTCAAAATAAAAACCCAGAGTTAAAAGTAATAATCAGACAAGCAATAAAATCGAACACCACAAGTGTTGAAACGCAGTTACTTTTATTCTGGAATGCTTCTGCAAATAATGAGTTGCTATTTCACTTGAATGATAAAGTATTTTTCCCCGCTTTTTATAGTGGCAGAGTTTCCATAAAAAATGATGAAGTAGTTGCCTGTATTAAGGATCTTAAGGAAACCGAAGATGCTTTGAAAAAATGGTCTGAAATCACCATAAAGACCACGGCATCTAAGTACCTCACCCTATTAAAAAAATTTGGCTTAATGGAAGGCTCAATGAACAAGACAATTGTTCATCCTCATTTCGATGATGGCTTATTTGTTCTTTATATCTATTGGTTAGTGGCTATTTCAGACAAGCCCAACCTGGTTTCTAGCCAGTGGCTTGCTTATTCTTTTAGTGAAAAGCAAACTTTTCTCGATAGGCTCTTGCAAAAAAAGTTTTCAAAATATTTCAATGTAATTTATACCGGCGACAATCTCAATATTGAAACATTAATCCCTTATGATAAGATCTATGAATACATCTGTCAATCCTGAACATTCCATCACAGAGTTAAAGCGGATTGTGGAATCTGACAAACGTTCAGAAATCCGCTTGAATGCCAATGGTGGCAACTCAATCCTATTGGTTTGTCCACCAATATTGGAGTTCCAATACATTGAAAAACTGGTAGAAATGATGCCCCATGATACCTACAAAATTATCGACATCAATGAGATGTTGATTTCGTTTGTTGAAGCGCATAACACTGACCTTGCTGAAATGTTTGATTTATTAAGGGGTTCGGTTCATCAAATTTTCAAAGCACCGGAAGGCGAAACAAGTCCCGATTTGTTCAAGCACCTGCTTGCTGCAATTGAAGAAACATTCAACGAAAATAAAATACCTGTACTCATCCATAGCGGAGCACTCTATGGTAGTGGAATAGATAATATTCATTTGATGGAAAACGAATTAGTAATGAAGGCAAAATCACCTTTAATTATTTTATATCCTGCCACCCAGGAAGGTGAGCAGTTAATGTTCCTGAATTCACGCCCTGCATCCAAGTACAGATGTATGATTGTTAACTAAAGAATAATACGAAAATGAAGATAAAAGAAATACTGACCATTGACCTAACCGAAGACATCAAGAATGTTATCAACTTAGAAGACATTTCAGAAAAGGAAATTCAGGCAGAAATTGAAAGCTATATCGTTACAGATGGATTGGCTCGTGAATATGCAGGTTTTGTTGATACGTTTACTTCTAACATTCTTGAAACAGGTGTTTGGATTTCTGGTTTTTACGGGTCGGGTAAATCATATTTTGGCAAACTACTGGGATATTTGATTAGCAATAGAAATATCAATGGCACGCCTGCAAGAGAAAGAATATTACAACGCTTTACTGGCGTAAATGATGAAGCACTAATAAAAAATTCTCTTTCAAAATTAAATTCAGTTAATTCAAGAGTAGTTTTCTTAGACGTTGCTCAACAGGATACTTCAAAAGGTTTCTCTTATACCTTGTATAAAAACTTATTAAAATCACTCGGTTTTCCTGAGAATGAACACGGTATTTTCTTATTTCAATTGATGCTAAGTGAAGGCAAAACTGACATACAAGACTTCGTTTTTGATGCAACAGGTTTAGATTGGAACGACATCAGAACAAGTTCTTTCAAATATGCAAAAGCTATAAAAGAACTGTATATCAAGAAAGGGAACACCGATGCTGATTACGACAACCTGATTACAACTATTCGCAGAGATATTGACCAGTTCAGTTCCTCAAGATTGCAGGAAGAACTTACAAATTATTTTAGTGTAGTAAAAGATGAAAAGGTTGTTTTTCTGTTTGATGAAGCCAGTGAAGCAATAAATCAAAAGAAGATTACAGTATTAGATTTACAAGCCATCAGCGAATCGCTTTCATCATTAGGCGGCAAAGTTTGGACCATTGCCATTGCTCAGGAAAAGTTAGATGATGTTATCAATAACTCCAATGTAAGCAAAGCCCAATTAACCAAAGTAACAGACCGTTTCAAAACTAAAATACACTTAGAAGCCACCGAAGTTGATGTTATCATTCGCAACAGACTATTGAGAAAAACGGAAACAGGCATTCAAAAGCTAACTGAACACTTCAAGAAAAATTCAGGCAAGATTTCAGACCACGCTGCCATTCACGGTGCCGGCATCAGCAAAACAGATAGTGCAGAGAACTATGCAACCTACTATCCATTCTATAAGTATCAGTTTGACTTATTACAAAACTTCCTGTTTGGCACTAAAGGATATGCATCCACTAAAGTAGCTGCAAGAGGTATGATCATCACCACCTACGACATCCTTCGACAAGAAGTACAACATAATGAACTGTTTCATACCGTTACCGGCTGGCATATTGCTAAAGAAGGGCAGCCTCAACCGCCTGTGAGATTGGTAAGCCGGTACGACAATGCAGAAAGAATTTTATTAGAAGCTGGTTCACCCATTTCAGGCAGAAGGTTGTTAGAAACCATCAATTTCCTTACAGAAGCAGAAGTTACACCTTCTTCTTTGCCCAATATCACCAAGTCATTCATCAGCGACCCTGATGAACAATTTAAGGTACAAGACGACATCATTAAGGCTTTGGATTTACTAACCGAAGCAAAAGTATTGTTAGATACCAACAAAACATATCGCATCACTTCCGATATAGAACAAAGATTATTGGACGAAATGAACGGCTTCACCGTTCAAGGTTTCGTAAAGAAAAAGCAATTAGTTACAGCCTATAAAGGTGCAAACATCACAAAGTCTATTGCTAAAGTAACCGATAACGGTTTGCCTTTCGACTTTTACATAACCACCGACAATGACGATGAACTCACATCACCCAATCTAAAATACCTCAAGGTAAAGGTTAAGAGTGTTTACAATATATCAGATGATAGGGCAGCTGATATAGATGCTCTTAAAGTACAACACCAAAACGACAAAGATTTATTGTGGTTAGTGCCGGACAATAGCCATTTCAAAGAATTGGATCGTTTGATTGACGAAGTAGAACGCATCACCTACTTAGAGCAGAAATACAACAACCCCAACTCTGATGAAGGTAAAATTTTGATTTCTTTCTCCACGGCAAAAGGAGAAAAACAAAATCGCATTAAGGACTTAGTAGATGAAAGTTTAATAAATGCCACCGCAGTTTATTTATACAATACACTGCAACTCAATAAAGACAACTGGCAAACAACACTTCAAGCCCAGCAAAGAAAGATCATTCAGAATGTGTACAGCAAGAGATTGTCATCTCAACTTAGCGATAGCGTTGCAGCAGCGGTTATTAAAGAAGCCAACAATGGCCGTTTGTCCCAATATTTCACAGGCAGCGACTTTGCTTTTTTTGATGCTCAGGGCAATTTTATTGGTGAAAACTTGAAGGTGGCAGAAGAAATATTGTACAAAATACGCAACACTTTTGTGGATGGTGCTACTCTGGAAAAAGAACTCGAACAACCGCCTACCGGATTTACTTTCGGTACCGTTATCTCATCGGTTGCCGCATTGATGCGGGCCGGTAAGCTCATTGCCAAATACAACGGAGCTGAAAAATTCTCTTGGCGTGACGAAGGTGTTTCAAGTATTTTCAATGCAGCTCGTGAATTTAGAAAAGCATCTTTCAAAGCCGTATCAAAATCGCTTTCTGCTTTGCAGAAACAAGAATTAGCTCAATTTCTGTTAGATATAGAAGTAGAAAAATACATTGGTAAAAAAGTAGATTACAATACCAATGATTTTGAATTAGTGGCTGCTGTGCGTGATACAGCTAAACATTTTGCGGATAAAGTAACAACACTCCGAAACAGCGAAAAAGAGTTTGACAAATTGTTTCCCAAGGCAGATGAAAACGCAGCATATTTAGGTGGGTTTACTGGAGCCGTAAGCGAAGCTAACTACATTGATAAGGCGGTTGAATTTTTAGCAGCGAAAGATGCTTTCCACAAAGCCCTGCAAGAAATTGAAAAAGTAGAAAAATTCATCCGAAACAACTTATCCAAAGTAAAAGAATGGAAAATATTTGTTACTGCGGTGCAAGATGAATTAACCAAAGCTGCCAAAACTAACGCAACCATCCAACAACTCAAAAATGACTTTGAAAGCCATTTGAATGGGGATGTAATCAAAAACTTTGATGTATTGCAGCAAACAGCTCAAAAAACCAAAGACGAATACCATCATTTGTTCTCTTCGGCAATGCAAGATTGTGCAGCTAAATACAACGAAATTGAATCCCTATCAGACGCTCTGATAAAAGAAATCGAATCATTGCCGGCAGGACTCAACGATCTTGCCTTATCAAAAGCAACAGCTTTGAACCAGTATGCAAAACAGAGAACAGGAGCTACCGTTACGATTGATTTCGATGTAAAAGACAAACAGAGCCGGTTCACTTATTCCGAAGTGCTCTCGTTTATTGACTTATATTCCAGCAGGAAAACTGAAATTGATATACTGCGTGCTGGCTTGGTAAAAGAAAAAACTCCCGAACCAACACCCGGAACGCCTCCGACAACAACTGTGAAAAAATATACAGTCAAAATGCCTCACACCAAAATGAAGGTAGCAGAATACAAATCTTGGTTACAAAGTGAACTGCAAAAATTAGCCAGTGCATCTGATAATGACGAAATAGAAATTAATTAAAATATGAAACTATCCGATCACACCGAACACATCCGACAACTCATTGACCAAGCCTTTCGCAATCGCTTGGGAAGAATGGGTATCAACGAGGGACAATTAGTACCAATCGACAATCCGCCTGCCGAACGAAAGCGTATGGAAAACATACGAGAAGTGTTCATTGCAGAAACAGGTACTGTGGCTGATGCTTATGAGAAGTTGGTAGAAGAACTCACCTTTACGCTGTTCAACCGCTTGGCAGCGCTCAAAGTGATGGAAGCCCATACCTTGCACCCCGAAATTGTTACCCGCAGAGAAACCCACGGTGGTCGTTCTTTTGCTCATTTGGCTTGGTTGGAGCAAAACCCACAAGCACGAAGTGAAGAAGCCGAAGGTCTATTGCCTTTCCTGGAAGAACAACTCCAAAAATTAGCTTCCGATATTCCTTTGTTTAGTCCTCAGCATCCTTACCATTTATTGCCTACGGCATTGGAATTATTGGGCATCATCAATGCCTTTAATCAGGTAGAAACCGATACACAAGTAGAAGCCGAGATTTGGAAAAGTGATGATGTATTGGGCTGGCTCTACGAAAGCTACAACAACTACAAAAAAGCAGCACACAAAGCCAGTGGAGATAAAACAGAATACAACAAAGTAAGCATCCAAAGTCAGGTATATACACCTCGTTGGGTAGTGCAGTTTTTGGTAGATAATAGCTTGGGAAAACTCTATCTGGAAATGTACCCCGATAGTGAAATCAAGAACAAGTATAAAATTGCAAATGCTCCAACATCACAGACAAGAGAACGAAAGCCTCTCCACGAAATACGAATGATAGACCCATCCACAGGATCGGGCAATTTCCTGCTTTATGCTTTCGATCTCTTTTATGACCTCTACCTGGACCAAATAGAAAACTACGGGGCAGACTACGACCAAGCAGACATTCCCAAGCTCATCATCGAAAACAACCTCCACGGTGTGGACTTAGACGACCGAGCCATACAGTTGGCTCAGTTGGGTTTGTACATTAAAGCAAAACGAAAAAAACGTACTGCCAAAATAGAGCATTTCAATATCGTTAGTTCTGATTTCTTTTTACCTGCGTATGATGAAGTAAAGGATATTTTTGAAGATGGCAACGTAGGCGAAAGAGAACGGAAGATTATTGAAGATCTGTGGGAAGATTTACAGCAAGCCCATAAGTTTGGTTCACTCATTAGACTGGAAGAAAAACTAAACCTTAAATGGTTTGGTACAAAAGAGGGCACAGTTACCCTCTTTGACCAACAAGAATTAGAAAACTATGAAGCCTTCCGCACCAATTTCTTTACCAACCTGCAAAAAGCAGTAGCCCAAAACACCGCCAAACAAGGCCAAACATTCCTCAATACCAAAACCCAGGATGCCATTACCTTTTTGCAGCTACTCACCCAAAAATACGATGTAGCCGTTGCTAACCCGCCATATACCGATAGTGCAGATTTTGGACCCGAACTGAAAAAGTTTGTGGAAGCCAATTACAAGCAGCCATATAAATTCAACTCTAATCTTTATGCTGTTTTCATTAAGCGTTGTTTTGAATTAACAACCGAAAGCGGAAAGATAGCACTCATCCATCCATTGACTTTTATGTACATCAAAACTTTTGAAGATGTCCGTAAATTCATTTTGGAGAAAACACACATCAGTGTTTTTGTTGATTATGGGTTGAGCAACCTATTTGGAACTGTAATGGTTGACCCGGCATTTTATGTGCTTGAAAAGGGGATTGAAAAACAGCAAAAATCTTGGTTCATTTCTTTAGACCAATACACAAGAACACCAAATGAAAAGTTCAAGAAAGACTTCTGCTTAGAAGCCTTAGATGATAATATTTCCAACCGTCCCAACAAGCACAACATAACCCTCCCCCAAGAAAAACTCAAAATAATTGAAGGATGGCCTTTTATCTATTGGATCAGTGACGGGTTTAGGGAGAAGTTTAAGGGGAATGCATTAAAAAGGAAGGCGAAAATAATTAGTGGTATTAAAACAGGTAACAATGAATGTACTTTGCGATTTTGGTGGGAACTAAATATTAAAGAAGGGAATGAAGACTGGAGTTTATATACTAAAGGTGGCCCTTATAATAAATGGTTTGGCAATGTATGGTTATTGGTTGATAGCAAAAACCAGTTTAAAAAAATAAAACAACAGAATAGTTTCAATTTACCTAAAGACGAATTTTTATTCAAGGAAGGTATAACTTATAATGGTAGCGGCAGTAAAGGTGTTAGCTTTAGATATTTGAGTAAGTCAGAGCTATTTGATATGGGTGCGTCCGCAATTTTTTCTGACAACAGCATTGCATTGTTGGGTATACTTAATACAAAATTAATTTACTACATAACTGACTGTTTAAATCCAACTGTAAATAAACAACCAAATGATATTGAAAGAATACCATTTGTGATACCCATTTCAAAAATTGAAAACACTATTACTGCATTATCAGTTTCGAACATAGAAACTAAAAAACAGCTTTGTTCTTACCGCATCATTGAAACCAACTTCGAGCAAAGCCCTTTGTTAGCTTTTCAAGGTGCATCCTTAAAAGACCGAGTATTGGCTTATCTTAATTTTGAAAATGCCCAACTCACACAGGTATTGATCAATGAAGCCATCATCAACGAGCTAATATTTGAAGTATATGAACTCAGCGATGCAGATCGTGAACAGGTAGAAGCCAAAATGGGTAAGTCAATTGGTCAATTACCAATTGCCAATTACGAATTAGGAATTAGGAATGGTTCAATTGTGGATTTGTTTATTGAAGAAGCGAAAATTACCGATGAAGTGGTGTTGGAACATTTGAGAAGTTTGCCTTTGATTGAGTTTGAGCCGGAGAAAATCAGAGAAATCAAAGAAGGTTTTGCTACACTCTACCAAAGCAACAATGATTTGGAAGAGTTTTGCATCCGCCATCAGGTCAATCCCATCAATGTATGGTATTGGTTCAAAGAAGCTCAAATCGTACCGGCTGCCAGAGCAGCAGAAATTGCTTTAGAGTTTTTGGCAGACAACATTCGTACTTTATTACAACAAGATGAGGACGGCATCATTCCATTGGTAGGCTTACCAGGCGAAGAAGCCCTGAGCCAACGATTAGAGCAGCATTGTTTGCAGAATGGCTTCACCGCAGCACAGTATATGCAATTGGATAGTTTGTTGGGTCGTTCTGTAAACGAATATTTGGAGCATCATTTCTTCAACCAATTAAGCAATCACCTCAACTTGTTTATGTACTTGCCCAAAACGCCATTCATTTGGCATCTCAGCAGTGGGCCACATCAAGGTTTTGAAGTATATATTTTGATTTACAAATGGAACCGAGACAGCTTGTTTAAGCTCAAATCGCAATACATCAGCCACAGGGTACAAAATTTAGAATACCGCCAAATTCAGTTGCAGGATGTCAATACCGCCCAAGCCCAGGCAGAGAAAGAAAAAATCCGTTTGCAATTACAAGAAATAGAAACCTTCAAAAACAAAATAGACGAACTCATAGCCGAAGGCTACGACCCTAAACTGGATGATGGTGTAGGCAAAAACATCGCTCCCCTGCAAAAGAAAGGTTTGCTGAGAGCTGAGGTATTAAAAACAACGGGTAGAAGACCGGAATTAGAACGATATTTAAATGCAGATTGGTAAATGACAGATAACTGGATCATACAAGATATAGAAAAGCAAATTGCCCAACGCAATAGAGTGGTCATTATAGACCCTTCGGGCGAATGTGCATACCTATTGCCACATATTGAAAAAAAACACTACACCATCCTTAAAACAGATGCAGCCAACACAGAAGAATGGCAGAGAATTAAGGAAGAATTGATGTTGCGATATGAAGCGGAAAGTAAGTACAAAAACGAGAAAGTAATTTTTTATGTAACTCGACATAAAGATGAATTAAGTTTTTTATATGATTACTGCTTCACACACGGTTGTGTAGATTTGTCCAATCCTGTGGAATGGTTGCGCAAGAAGCTGTTTGCAAGTACAGGCCTCCAAATTACATTGGAAAACCCTATGCTGCTGACGGCGGCTAAATTGGGCATTGGAAAAGACCTCGCTTGGTGGAAAAAGATTTTACAAAACTTAGAAGAATTAGTGTCCATTGAAGATGAATTAATTCCTTTTTTAAGTACGCCCGAAAGTTTTTTCAAAGACAAAGAGCCAGATGTCAAAAGACTGTTTGAAGAAAAACTCTTTGAGCTGATTGGACAATCATATAGAAAAGTACCCGCCCAAACATTGGCAACCGAAGTAGTCAATCATTTATTTTCAAGCTTGCTCAACAATGACATCACGCCGGAACTCCTGAACATTTACCATAAATGGTTAGACAGCCACACTTACTCCGGTGCATTGCGTCAATACATCGACACCTATATAATTGACCCGCAACTAAATATCTGGAATGTACACCACGATCATTGTTTTGCAAGCATTGACAAAAAGCAATTACAAAAAATTACCGCCAACTTTCGAGACAAAGGATATGTAAAAGAAAAACTTCAAAAGCTACATCAACGCATTAATAGCCGAAAAGCAACCAGCTTTGTTCCGCAATGGTGGGAAGATGTAAGAACACTCTTTGAGTTTGACAATAAACCATTGGCGAAATGCAATTCATTAGAGAAAGTCATTTCCTTCTATACCACGGAGTTTCACAAAGTAGATAGAGCCATACGAAACATTTATGCCTCATTTTTACAGGAACAGGATATTGCAAGACCCCTACAAGAACATTATGAAAGCTTAAATCACGAACTTTTGCAACACTGGTTTGAATACAACCATCAATACCAGCCCAATCAACAAGGCTTTTTACCAGAATTGATAGCGAAGTCGAAACCGCGCACAGCAATCATTGTAGGCGATGGCGTTCGCTATGAAATCGCAGCTTTTATTGCTTCGCAATTACAAGGCAAATGCAAAATGGAAACCAACACAATGCTGGCTGATATGCCTTCCGAAACAGAACACAATATGAGTGCTTTGTATGTGGGCAATAACCAAGTATTGCCTGTTCACAAAGACAGGGAAAAGAGTTTGTCAGAAACCACAGGTAAAGACATAACCTATCTAAATCTGGAAGCATTGCACTACGGCATTAAAGCAGACTATTTAGTTTTGACTTATAAAGACATTGATAGTGCAGGCGAAAAACTTCAAATGGGTGCTATCAAATTATTCAGTGAATTTGAAAATGTATTGACTGAAAAAATACAATTGTTGCTCAATATGGGCTATCATCAAGTTCACTTAGTAACCGATCACGGTTTTGTATTGACCGGACTTTTGGATGAAGCAGACAAAATTGATCCGATGGCTACAGGTAAAAAAGAAGTAAGCGAACGCTTCATTCGTACGGTCGAAAAGCAATCAGACAAAGATTGGATTTCATTTGAAAGAAACTACGGTGAGTTCAACTATGTGTATGCTGCCAAAAGCCATCGTCCATTCAAATCTAAAGGCGTTTATGGTTTTTCTCACGGTGGCTTTACCCCGCAAGAAATCATCATTCCTAATTTTGTTTTCAGCAAGGATGCTCCCTCTACAAAGGGCTTAGAAGTAAACATTGCGAACAAAAGTGAACTAAGCGAAGTAACAGGTGAATTGTTTGGATTGAAAATTCAAGCTACTGCTAAAGCAGATGACTTGTTTTCCTCAAGTAGAAAAATACAAATTTTACTGTATGCAAATAACATCCCCTACAGCAGTAGCAATATCATCACGATAGCAGCGGGTGATGTACAATCATTTGAGTTTTCATTTGGCGGACATACCGAAATAACTGCTGTGGTAGTGGATGCCAACACCCAAGAACAAATAGATGCAGTCAAAATAAAAAAATCAAACGCCAGAGATTTAGGCGGACTCCTTTAATCAATTACGAATGGACAATTACAAATTAAAAATATAGCAATGGTATCAAGCGAATGGATATTGAATAATTTGAGAGAATACATTTCAGAGAATGATGTAAACCTCAGACACGGATGGTTTCAAATTAAGGTAGATGGTATCATAAATGCCACTGATGAAGATTTTAGAGATAAGGTAATGGATGAAATAGAAGCAATCATCTCAAAGCCATATTTCATTGCAGTAAATGAATTAGACGCTTCTAAAATTACTGAAGATGAATTTTGGAGCAGAACAGCCCGATACACCGATGTATTTCAAATTTTAAGAAACATACGTTCCGATTATAAATTGCCCAAATCAGCACTTCTCAACCCAAATCATTCCTAATTCCTAATTGATAATTCCAAATTGAATATGATAATATTAGACGACTTAGATAAAAAAGCATTAGACCACTTTAGGGGCTTTGTAGTAAAAAAAGACCTTGTGGGTATCATCAAAGGTGGTGCAAATGTACCTGCTTTTGTATTGGAGTATTTATTGGCCAATACGTGCAGCACCGAAGATGAAGAAAAGCTAAAAGAAGGAATGGAGAATGTAAAAACCATACTTCGCAACCACTACATCAACCCTGAAGAAAGCACTTTGATACAATCAAAACTTAGGGAAAAAGGTCGCTACAAAATTATTGACAAGATTTCCGTAGAATTAGATCCACAAAGAGACCGCTATTGGGCTAATATCAGCAACAGTAATATCAAAAAAGCAACCATAAGTGATGATTTGGTAAAAAGCCACGAGAAATTGCTTTTAGGCGGTATTTGGGCAATCATAGAAATGGAGTATGACCCAATGATTACGGTAGGCAATACCGTTTATCCATTCTTAGTTAGAGACATAAAACCCATACAGTTATCTACATTTGATAACACCAAAATAACAGAAAAACGCAAAGAGTTTAGCAAAGACGAATGGAAAAAATTATTACTCAGAAGTGCCGGCTATGAACCCTACAGTGAAGGATTGGATGATAGAAAGCTCAATCTGTTGCTCTGCCGATTAATCCCCTTGGTGGAAGCAAATTTCAATATGGTTGAATTAGGTCCTCGTTCATCAGGTAAATCATACATCTACAAAGAAATCACACCTTATGCCATACTCATATCAGGTGGTCAAGGTTCAGTAGCTCAATTATTTGTAAACAACACCACGGGCAGAGTGGGTGCAGTTGGCTTGTGGGATGCTATTTGCTTTGATGAAAGTACCGATAAGCTATTTAAAGATAGAGATGCCATACCCTTGATGAAGGACTATATGGAATCAGGTTCATTCTCCAGAGCAAAAGGCGGTGAAATATCAGGTTCAGCATCTGTCATTTTGAATGGTAATATCAATCAACCAGTAGAAACCGTTTTGCAGACCTCACATTTGTTCAGTCCGCTATCAGATGAAGTTAATCACGATACTGCATTTTTAGACCGTATCAATTTGTTTTTACCCGGTTGGGAGATAACCAAATTCAGCCCATCAAATTTTACCAATCATTTTGGTTTCAGTACAGATTTCTTTTCAGAAATCTTAAAGTCGCAACGCAAAACAACCTACTATGATGCACTGGATAAGTATTTCACTTTAGGTTCTCATTTAAAGCAAAGAGACTCAAAATCAGTAAGGAGAATTGTTTCAGGCTTCATTAAATTACTCCACCCCGATGGCGAATACACCAAAGAAGACATTAGAGAATATTTGGTGATTGGTATGGAGATGCGAAGAAGGGTTAAAGAGCAATTAAAACGTATTGGTGGAATGGAATTTTGGGATACCAATTTCTCGTACATTGATAAAGAAACACAGGAAGAAATCTTTGTGGGCTTGCAAGAAGAAAAAGGATCATCACTCATTGAATCCAACCCATTATCACCAGGAGTTTGTTACACAGCCACAAGCGATGGAGATAGCACAGCCTTAGTGAAAATCGAAGTTGTTGCTTTGAAAGGTTCAGGCAAAATGAATGTAACAGGCACGAGCAGTCAAGAAGTAAAAGAAAATATCAAGAACACCTATAACTACCTCAGAGCAAACGAAAGAAGTATTCTCAACGAGCAGCACTCTCTATCAGGTTATGACATAAACATCCAAATCAGCAATCTAATGGGTGCTTATATCAGTGGTGGCATAGGCAGTGCAGTTTACATTGCAATTATATCAGCCATTTATAAAAAGAACTTAAAGCCAGGGCTTGCAGTTTTGGGTAATATCTCAATTGGTGGAGCAGTTGAAAGAGCTTTGAATTTTGCAGACAAAGTAACCTTACTTTCAGAAAACGGCGCTAAAAATGTCTTAGCCCCGATGGAAAATATCAATGAACTAACAACAATACCACAAAGTATCTTAGGAAAGACAGATGTGCCTTTTTATGGAAATAGTCAGATGTTGTTACAAAAAGCAGTGTTAGCAGATTAACTATAAAATGTCCTATCAAAAAAAACAATAACAGAATAAATACAGGTAATTTAAATCGGTTCTATATGATATTGTATGGGTAAATTAAAATTGAATTAACTTTGTGGAATGAATTCAATAGCACTTTTCACTTTAGCATTAGGTTTGGAAAAACCGTGGATCATTACCAAAATAGATA
>Ga0116191_1002498_pt1 | contig 13979 bp, 10 predicted proteins | sample AD_UKC111_MetaG_FD_89897 | JGI IMG/M metagenome (GOLD analysis project Ga0116191, IMG submission 89897) | Active sludge microbial communities of municipal wastewater-treating anaerobic digesters from Hong Kong - AD_UKC111_MetaG | ecosystem: Engineered > Bioreactor > Anaerobic > Digestate...
TATTTAACACCTGTAACGATATGAAACATTAATAATGAAAACCTGATGGTGCGTGTGCTTGCACCATTTTTCATTTATGTGACTGTAACATAATGCACATAATATTTGGCGCAAACCCTTATTTAGCCCTATGGCATAAATCTTGCTGGTATTATCTATAACGCTTGTTCCTTTAGGTCAGCCTTTTTAAATTTCAAGGCTAACTGGTGGGAAAAGAATAGATTGCTTTTCCCACCAAATGCATACAGATCTTTTAAAAGTAAGGAGGTGAAAAAAATTAATAGCAAGCAACTTTTATTAGACACGTTGGTTAAGCCGGTAAAGGCAGACCGGCGCCCGGTAAGCCTGATAGGAGGCGGGGCGTGGACATTAAGGCAAGGTGGCAGTAGTTTCAGGGAAATGGCCGGCAAACTGGTCGAAGACCCTGCCGCGTTAAGCACCATTATGGTCAGTTTGGCAAATAAGTTAGGTGAGGGAATCGTTTATGTGGGGGCGGGTTATAACAATGTAATTGCTGCTTTGATCAGAGGAGTCGATTTAATATATACCGCTGATTTCTCACCCTACTTGCCGGGCTTCTCTTCCGAAGAAACAGAGAAATTTATTAAAGAATGCGACAGCTTTGATTTTAAGAAGATTTGGGAAGATCCTTTATTGGCTTCTTTCCTCGCCGTAGCTGAACAGGTTAAGGCTAGTTTAAAGGAAAGCTGTGTAATCGCGCCTCTTACGTGGGGGCCTTTTACACTGGCGGGACAGTTAATAGGTGTTGAAAGCTTGATGCGGAAAATGGTTAAGGATCCTGAAGCGGCAAAGGCAGTAATTGACTTATCGGTTAATGCAGTTTGTGAGTATTACAGGCCGTTTGTGGATAAAGGGCTGGTGGATATGGTTTATCTGCCTGAACCTACGGCGTCCGGTGATATGATATCCGCCAGGATATTTGAAAAATTTGCGGCGCCCGCGCTAAATAAGTGTCTGGAACCATATCACCGTAAAGAGCTGCCAACAATGGTTCACATATGTGGCAAACTGCCCGCAAACCAGTTGGCCATGCTCGATAATGTAGAGAACATGGATGCTGTCAGTATAGACTGCAAGGTGCCATTAAAGGATGCCAGAGACAATCTGAAAAACAAATGTATATTGGGGAATCTTGATACGCTTAGACTTGAACGCGCAAGTGAAACAGAAATTATCGGCGACCTTGAGAAAATAATGGCTGAAATGGAGGGGCACGACAGGTTTATATTGGCTCCGGCATGTGATCTGGCTCCCGCCACACCCTTTTCTCATGTGAAAACACTATTTGACTTTGTTCATCTACATTAAAGGAGCAAGCACAATGGGCAGTTAGTTTTGGCGACCTTCTCCCCATATAGTGCCTGCTCCCGGAGTAACCAGCCAGCCTCTAGTATAGTACGAGCATTTCTTAAGGTGGTTGCTGACAAAGCCAACCGGCACTTGTCGGCAGCCACCGACCCAGAAGCTCTACTAGAGAACATAGCCAACATTATAATAGCATATTCCGGGCTCATTGTCATAGTAGGCTGGCCTTTAGAAAACATGATTTAAATAACTAGAATAAAGGTGGGCTGTTACAATGCCAAGCAATGTTTCTTCGCCGCAGGTTAATACGCCTGCGCCAAGCGGGCCTAAGTTTGAATCAGAGACGGAACGCATAACGCCTTACCAGTGGAAGGTACTGTCAGCGGTAATATTCGCCTACATTTTTGACGGTCTGGATTCAATGCTGTTTTCACTTACGCTGGCAATGATGATGAAAGAGTTTGCTATCGGTAAAGATATTGCTGGATTGATCGTAACCATATTCCTTGGCGGACAAATTGTCGGAGGAATGCTGGTCGGTTTTATCGGGGACTGGTTGGGTCGAAAAGGATCACTCATCTTTGCCATTTTCATGTACAGCATAGGTACGCTATGTTGCTCTTTTGCTCCCAGCTGGGGCTGGATGGCATTTTTTAGAGCGATTACCGGTTTTGGCGCTGTAGGAGCGCAGGCGCCCATGTCAAGTCTGATTGCAGAGACATGGCCTGCCAAACACAGATCAAAATGCGCCAGTTTAATGATGAGCATGTGGGGAATATCGGCGTGTATTGGAGCGCTGTTTGTATGGTTCCTGGTTCCTCACTGGGGATGGCGTTCGGTGTACTTAATCGGCGGTATCGGGGGGTTGTTCCTGGCTATACCGTATGTGTGGCTGACAGTTAAAGAAACCGACCGGTTTAAGGAAGTTGCTGAACAACGTCGCAAGGAGAAGGCGGAAGGCAGAGGCTTACTGTCAGATATAGGAGACCTTTTCAAGGTTCCCCAGTGGCGTAAGAACTGGTTGATTGGGTTAGCCGCTCCCTTCGCGCAGCTAACAACATTGTGGGCATTCCTTACACTGGTGCCGGCCTATGTAATGTTGGAAAAAGGATACTCTGTTGGGCAGGGAATGACCTGGTTCCTAATTACAAACGCGGTAGGATCATTCGGATTCCTGCTGTGGGGTCCCTACGCCGACTGGAGGGGCAGAAAACCGGCCTTTCTCTTATGGGCATTAATAGCGGGCATTAGCATGCCGCTTGCATTGCTGTGGGCGCCAACTCAGACTTGGTTCATGATCCTCTCGTCCACAACTATATTTGGCATCTACGGAACATACAGCGGAATCATGACCTATCTGCCGGAGTTGTTCCCGACAAAAATGCGCAGCACCGCTACCGGATTGACTAACCAAACGGGACGTCTTTTAAGCGCGCTGGCTCCCTGGCTCATAGGTGTGTTGTCTCAGAATATAGGCACCGGCCGGGCGGTGTCATGGACCGCGCTATGCTGGGTAGCTGTTTTATTGGCGGTGGTGTTTGGGCCGGAAACCAGAGGCAAGTCATTGGAAGAGATAACTGGCTCGTAAAACGGTTAAACACTTCATTCTTGAAATATCATCGGTAGAAACGGTAAGTGCTGCTTTACGCTAATACTATTAGCATTACTGGGCTAAGGTGGAATATGATGCCCCATTATTTGTTACCAAAAAGTACAGTAAATAAAGTTAATTAGCGATATGTACATAAATTTCAAGCTTAATAGATAATGGGGCAAATCTTTTAACAAACAAGGAGGGACAAAAGATGGATCTCTCAAGGGAAAATGAATTTTTAACTAGACTTGCGCAAGGGGTAGTTAATTTCGATGATGAAGGCGTTAAAGCTGTGGCAGAACAGTCTTTAACAGAGGGTTTGGACCCTCATAAGGCCGTATTTGAAGGTCTGGTTAAAGGGATGCAGGAGGTCGGAGTTCTATATGAAAGGCAGGAGTATTTTGTACCTGAACTTCTAATGTGTTCCGACGCTTTAAATGCCGGATTGAACATATTCAAACCGTTTATGACTAATGACAAATCAAATAGGCGTGGTCAGATAGTATTGGGTGTAGTACAGGGTGACGTACACGACATAGGCAAAGATATCGTCAAGATATTGTTGGAATCTTCCGGTTTCCTCGTTCATGACCTTGGAAGTGACGTGCCTTTAGAAAAATTTGTGGAAGAACAGGAACGTACTAATTCGGAAATTGTGGCAATCTCGGCTATGATGACCACAACTATGGCTCAGATGAAAGATATTATAAAAGCGATAAAAGCTAAAAATCCAAATGTGAAATTCCTGATTGGCGGCGCGCCGGTTACAGCGGATATAGTTAAGTTGTTTGAAGCCGACGGATATGGCAAAGACGCAAGTGATGCCTTGAAAGAAGCTATTAGAATAGTTGAGTCGTTAAAAAACTAAATTTAATGCAATAAACGCAGTTTAACTAAAAAACTAAGCATTATTGCGCTAGTGTATAAAGATTATTTACTCTAAAAGTATTAGGAGGAAATACTAATTATGAAACGGATTAAAATGACACCAAGCGAAGCTATCGTTGAGACTCTTGTAGCGGAAGGAGTCGAACACTTAACGGGTATAGTCGGTTCAGCGTTTATGGATATGCTTGACCTTTTTCCCGCCGCGGGAATTAAATTCATACCTGTCCGTCACGAACAAACCGCGGCGCACATGGAAGACGCATATTCACGTGTGACTGGAAAATGTGGTGTATGTACCGGGCAAAACGGACCTGGTATCACCAACATGGTGACTTCAGTGGCGGCAGCTAATATGGCGCATAGCCCCCTGGTTGTTATCTCGCCTTCCGCCGGCACACCTACAGTTGGCTGGGACGGGTTCCAGGAGTGTGATCAGGTTTCTGTATTTAAAGCCATTACCAAGGCCACTGTAAGGGTTCCTCATCCAAAGAGGGCCGCGGATTGTCTGAGGACAGCTTTTCGTATCGCTTATGCTGAACGCGGCGCGGTACTGTATGATATTCCGAGAGATTATTTCTATGGTGAATGTGAGGAATCGATATTGGAACCTCACCAGTACCGAGTTGATAAAAGAGGATGTGGTTCTCTTGAATCCCTCGACAAAGCCGCCGAACTTTTAGCTGGCGCGAAACGTCCGGTTATTGTTTCCGGCAGAGGCGTCGTTGATTCCGGCGCGATTCCTATTGTGGCGAAAATAGCCGAAAAATTAACCGCTCCTGTGGCAGTTTCATACTTGCATAATGATGCCTTTCCGGCTGACCACAAGCTGTGGGTAGGCCCAATAGGCTATATGGGATCAAAAGCGGCCATGCATAGCTTGTCAGAAGCAGACGTGATTCTGGCCATTGGTACCAGGCTGTCTGTATTCGGTACGCTGCCTCAATATGACATTAATTACTTCCCGGAAGCGGCCAAAATTATCCAAATTGATATCAACCCCAAACATATTGCCCGTACGCACCCCATAGAAGTGGGTATTATCGGCGATGCCAAAGAAGCCAGCGCTGAAATTTTGAAGCGGCTGGAGGCAAAGTTTCCCGGTTTAACAATTAATGAAGAACGCTTAAAAAAGATTAAATCCCGCCAGATTGATTGGGAAGATGAGATCGTGCGTGAAGCGATGGTTGAAGGCCAGCCAATGAATCCGCGCAGGGCTTTGCTGGAAATCTCCAAGGCCTTACCCAAAAATGTTATCGTTACTACTGACATAGGAAACGTTTCTTCCACTGCCAACAGTTATTTAAAATTCACCGCGGAAGGTAAGCATATTGCCGCATTGACCTTTGGGAACACCGGGTTTGCATATCCCGCAGCTCTTGGCGCGCAGCTTGGCAAACCTGAAGCCCCGGTGGTTGCTATTATAGGTGATGGCGCGTGGGGCATGAGTCTGCATGAAGTAAGCACCGCCGTTGAGCACAATCTGCCCGTGGTGGCCTGTGTTTTCAGAAATATGGCCTGGTGCGCCGAGAAGAAGAACCAGATTGATTTTTACAATAACCGTTTCCTTGGTTGCGACATACCCAATCCCGAAAGCTTCGTTCCTGTCGCCAAGGCAATGGGCGCCGCTGGTTTGAGAGTTGACAGTCCCGACGTTGTAAGGGCGGCTATAGAAGATGCTTTGATATCCCGTAAACCAACTGTTCTTGAATTCGTAGTAGACGGTACTCAACTTGCTCCCCCATTCAGAAGAGATGCTTTGGCTCTACCCACCCGGTACCTGCCCAAGTACGCTCACCTGGATTACAGGAACTGGTAGGTATGTTCCGGGTTTTTGTTTTACCGAAACTTCTACGTCCTGATTAATAAGACAGGAAGCGATCTTTCACTTTCCCATTAATTGCAAACTATAACCGGCTTGTCCTTAGATACCAAGGTCCTTGTTTTCCTAACCCGGACAAGCCGGAACCCAAAAGGATTTAATCAATCCATGTCAGCGGATATATTATGACGTTGTTATTGCTACACATATCAATATAGTAATGGTTATCATAATATTTCTACATGTCCTATGCCGGGTATATGCGACCGATTTGGCAGGACAGCAATGTCTTAGCAACAATCTTATGGTTAGGAGGAGCCCTGATGCGCAATAAAAAAAAGCAAGAGTCAGTACGGGCATATGATCAGATAGTAAAAACTGTTTGTCAAGAATGTTTTGTTGGGTGTGGATTGAAATTTTTTAAGCATAATGGTCAAGTTGTAGATATAGCTGGAGACGAGGACCATCCAATAAATAAGGGTTCAGTATGTCCGCGTGGAGCAAAAATAGTGCAAAACTATTATAGCAATGGCGATATATTAGCACAGTATGCAGTTGTTAAAAAAGCTTTTAACAACACCGGTAAGCGCATTAGCTGGGATGAGGGCATCGATTATGTTGCCGATAAACTTGAGGAAATAAGAAAAGAGTATGGCAAAGATGCTCTTACCGTGTTAATTTCAAACCCCAATAACTTCACTAATAATTATTTAGGCTTACGCTTTGCTAAGGCATTTGGGACAAGTAATGCAGCCGTCTATGAGCCCATGAAGCCTGCATCAGAGCTTGCTAAGCTTGCATTAGGCGGAATTAAAGGTGCGTTATGTAATCCGCCTCACGATTGGATTAACAGTGAAGTAATATTTGTATTGGGATCGGAAATTTCTTCTGAAGTTATGTTAATGGGCTATTTATTAGATGCCAAGGAAAGAGGCACAAAAATAATTTGTGTAGATACTAAATATAGTCCAGTAATGGCTAAGGCTGATTATCCAATAATAATTAATCCCGGCACTTTTAATGCTTTCATGCTGGGAATTTTAAATATTATCATAAGCGAGGGCTTGTATGATAATAAGAATGTTAAACGATGGGCTAATGGGCTTAGCGAAATAGTGAGAGAGTGCCTAAACTACAAACAAACAGATATTGCAGCAAAATGCGGCCTCCAGCCTGAAACCTTATCCAGTTTGGCTCATCTACTGGCAGAACATAACCCAATTAATGTAATTGGGTCAGTTCGTGATGATCAAGTTAACAGTGCTGATAGTTTGGTCAAGTTAGCATGGATGTCGATTGTGCTGCTAACGTTAAATGATTCCCTCGGTTTGAAAGGCGGGGGATGGAACTGGCTTGGTACAGGAAGCCTTCCTTTTACCGACATGGAAGATATTCAAGGGGGGCATGGAGACCAGGATTACAAACATTTATTGGATGAGATAATTAAAAAAGAAACATGCAAGGCTCTTATCTGGGACGGTAATATCCTTGATGAGAATATAAGTAAGGAATTTATTAATGCATTATCAAAGCTAAAGCTGGTAGTTCACCTTTCCGATAAGAACGATGCTGCTAATAAATACGCTCATGTTTCTTTTCCCATCACAAACTGGCTTGAGGAAGAAGGTCCTGTTTTTTGCTCCCACTATCGTTCTATACAATGGAATAATAAAGTAACCGAAGCCTCCGGTGAACGTAAGCCGGCAGGATTATTCTGGTTTAAGCTTGCAGATAAGATGGGATATAAAAAATGGTTCCCCTGGGGAGATAAAAACAAGGAACTTGATGTTGTTCAAATAGCTGATTACCATATCAAGGAAACCGGCGCTTTAGCATGCCTCTCTTCTCTGAATGGTGAGGATCTTAACCCGGGAGGTATTTTGTGGCCATGCATAATCAATGAAGATGCTGTATTTGAGGATGGGGCGCTGATTAAAGGCAGATGGCTTCTTTACAGTTATAAAGATGAATACCCTGGGACAAACCAATGCTTTCCCACTGTTTCAGGAAAAGTTGAGTTAATAAATGAATCTGGCAGTAATATGGGATTAGGGCAGTTAATGGATCCTGAACCGCAGACTGCTAGTCCATTATTCGCATATTCTCTGGTAGCATGTTCTGCCCTTAGTTTCTTGGGAAATACAGGGCCGGCTTTTGATAGCAAGTATGTTTTGGGGATTAATCCTGCTGATGCTCACAACCTTGACATCAAAGATGGAGATAAGATTGTATTAGAAACAGAAAATAAGGAGATCTTTGAGGCGCCTGCTTGGATAACAAATAAAATTGCAGAAAACACCGTGGGAATGATTGATTTGGAAGAACGTAGTTATTATGCAGGATTTTGTTACCGCGGGGAATGGCGTGAAGGTACTCGTGTTCGTATATTTAAAAAATAATATTCAAGAAATGCTAAAAAAGTAGAAAGGAGATTTCACTTATGCCTTTATTTATTTCTTCCTCTTGCCTTAGCAAAGAAGAATCTTCTTCGTTAATATTTGATCCTGAAGCTTTTGACCCAGACAAAATAATTGTAGTAATTGATGCTGATAGGTGTATTGGATGCAAGGCGTGTGAAGTTCATTGCTGGAATGAGCATAGGGATGTGAGAGAGGTTGGAGAAACAAGCATACATGTGATGCAGGTTGAGAAACTTTCAAAGGACATGAAGGAAGCTGTTTGCTACTATCCAAATACTTGTGCTCACTGCGAGGACCCCAAATGCCTTGACATCTGTCCGGCAGGTGCTATTACGAAAGACGAAAATGGAGTAGTAGCGGTTTACGAAGAAAAGTGTATCGGGTGCCAGACATGCTCCACAGTGTGTCCAAACTATTTCTATACTTTCGGCAGAAATTCGGGTAGGACATTAAAGTGTGACGGTTGTTTCCATCGTCAAGAGCAAGGTTTATGGCCGGCATGTGCGACGAAATGCTCGATGAAAGCTATTTATTTTGGTTACCCTGACGAGATTGCCCGTATTTTAAAAGAAAAGAAGGCCGGCGGCGACAATATTTATATTGTTGACAATACTACAGAGGGGAGAGAGACCATATGACCAAAAAGAAGATAATTATCATCGGCGCAGGGCATGCTGGTTTAAGTGCCTATGAGATATTAGCGAAGGAAAGTAATTTATGCCAAGTTACTATTATTTCTGAAGAGTCATACTTACGTTATTGCCCTACCGGTACAGATTCACTTATCTCTGACTTGGTTGGGCTGTATCCTCCTTATGGTTTAGCGCTATCCCCTTTACTAATGCCCGGGGATGCTAATGCTGATAAAGCTTCAACTGATGATGTTATATCCTCCGATGATAATAAGATTATTTTTAAGAACAAGGCAGTAAAGATTATACCCGAAAATAGAAAAGTATTATTAGAAGATGGAAATGTTTTAGAATATGACGCATTAATAATCTGCACCGGGGCCAAACCCGTTGATCTTCCTATCGAAGGTAAAGAAGCGGGCAATGTTTTTGGATTGCGTACTCAATCGGAAATAGAAAATATTATGGCTGTTGCCAAGGAATCTAAGCGTGCGGTGGTTATCGGAGCAGGCGCAGCTGGCATAGAAACAGCCTTAAGCCTGATTGAACAGGGCTTAGATGTCTCTGTTGTTGAAAAAACAAATCAGGTTATGCCGGGATGTTTTGATGAAGCGGCTGCAAAGATCATCCTGCATTTATTGGAAGAGAAGGGATTGAACTTTTATCTGGGCGCCCCAATAGCTGCTATTAACCAGGATGATGCAGGGAATGTAAGCAGTGTTACTTTGGAAAACAAAAAAGAGATTAATTGCGACCTGGTGGTTATAGCCGCCGGGATGGAATCTAATACTGATGTTGTTAAAGATAGCGGGATAGAAGTTAACCGGGGAATCCTGGTTAATGACCGTATGGAAACCAACTGTAAAGATATCTATGCCGCAGGTGATGTGGCAGAATCCAGAGGTTTTCTTCCCAATCAAAAAACTGTTTTGCCTATCTTAGCGGATGTTCAAGAACAAAGTAGAATAGCTGCCATGAATGCACTGCAATTAGATTCAGTTGCGGATTATAAGGGTGGTCTGCCTGTTAACCTGGTGACATCCGGCGGCAATATTATGTTTTCTATTGGAGAGGTTATAAAAACCGGTGGGTATAGTGTAAATACTTATGCTTCTCCAGAAAAACGCGCTTATTTAAAACTTGTATTTGATAATGATCAATTAGTAGGTGTTACTGGTGTGAACCATTGTCTCCCGGTGGGGATAATTCGCAAACTGATATTAAATAGAATTCACCTTAATCATTGCAAGGATATGCTGGTTGAAAAACCTTATGTGCCTGATGTTTGGACAAATACTGCATTAGCAAAACTATGGAGCAATTAGCAAAGTTTTGACTATTTATTAAGGGAGGTTAAGGCATGGTTGCTTCAGAGAGCCCAAAACAAAAAACTTTTGATTCAATAAATGAAAAGCTTAAAAATGGTACAGCTGTAGTCATGACGGTAAATGAGTTTAAGGATAGTATTCGAAAAGGAAAAAAGTATTCCGTTAATGATGTAGATGTGGTCACAACTGCCACTATGGGTTGCATGTCCGGCACTGCTGCATGTTTTACCGTTCCAGTTACCAAAGGGAGTGTGTTTAAACGTGCAGAGAAGATTTTCCTAAATGGAGTGCCTGGCAGCCCTGGACCTGCCCCAAATGAACGATTAGGGTTAGTTGATTGCATTGTAAATGGTACTGGTCATAGTATTTATGACCATCGTTATGGCGGAGGACATTTATTCCGAGATTTGGTGAAAAGAGAACCAGTCAAAGTTGAGGTTCATGCTGACGATGGAAGGGTATTTACCAAAACCATTACCCTCGATGACATGGAATTTGCCCGGATCTATAGTTTTAGAAATTGTTTTAAAAACTACAACTGTTTTACAAACGTAACAACTGGTGGCACTTATCCAAGTATTTTTTCGTTTCGTCCTATGGAACCAGGCTGGGGGATTACTCTTGTAGGTTCTGGTGAATGTAATCCACTTGAAAATGATCCCAAGTTTAGATTTATCAAACCGGGCTATAGAATTTTAGTTGATTGTGCTCCAGGCATTGTTATTGGCACAGGTACCCGAGCCACCGCTAAAGCGCCTAATCTTTCTGTGGCTGCCGATATGTTTAAAATGGATCCGGATTTTATGAGTGGATTTATTACCAGTGGTGGTTTAGAGGTTGTAACTTCTATTGCAGTACCCATTCCAGTAATCGATGAAGAGGTGCTTCAAAACTTAACGGCAAGTATGGATGAAAATTTAGAAGCACGGATAGCTGATGTTTCTGATAGAGTCCCCTTTACTAAGGTGACCTATGCTGATATGTGGCAAGGCCACGATTTGGAAATAGAATATGATCCCGATGATTGCATCAATTGTTCTTTTGGCTGCAGAGCTGAGCACTATTGTCCAGCCGGGGCTATCTCTTGGCGGGAAAAAACGCGTGATGAAACTAAATGTGCCAGGTGTGGCGCTTGTACAGTTAATTGTCTGGGCCAGGCTTTTAAAGCCAATTTGGGAAAGGTGAAAGTGGACGGAGTCGGAGAAGTTCCTATTGTTTTTCGCTGTGGTAACCGTTTTAAAGCAGTGAAACTTGCTGAAGTATTAAAACATAAAATTCTAACCGGTGAGTTCATAATTGGTTCAGTTGATGATATTTTGATGGCTGAATAACAGCTAATCTTGAAAAGCTAAAATATTTTTTCACTATATTTTAAGTCTGGAGGTAAAAAGGGATGAGTGTGATTAAGCTGGAACCCGGTTTCCGAAAGGAAATCCAAAATAAAATGCTTGTAACCACGGATAAGTTTAATTATTGCCTATCGTGTACAACCTGTGCCGCTAGCTGTCCCTTCGTCGACGCGCACAGCAATATGAATCCCCGGATATTTATGCGTAAACTTATTCTGGGCATGAAAGAAGATATTTTGAAGGATCCTTTTGTTTGGAATTGTACGAACTGCGGCCGTTGTACAATGACCTGCCCCCAACATATTGAAGTAGGATCGTTAGTACGCACCGTTCGGGGGAATTTCGGCCTAACCGCCCCTGGGTATGTGCAAAAAATTGTTGACGACCATTTGAGGACGGGCAACCAAATGGAGGTAGAACAGGAGGATTATTTGGATACCTTGCAATGGGTGGAGGAAGAACTACAGGAAGAAGTTAAAGATAAAAACGCAAAAATTCCTCTTGATAAAAAAGGAGCTAAGTACCTTTATGTCCTTAATCCGCGAGAAATAAAGTATTATGCCCAGGATATTCAAATTGCTGCCAAAATTTTCTGGGCAGCAGGAGAAGATTGGACTATGAGCAGTAAGAATTGGGATGGTACAAATTGGGCTTTATTTAATGGCCGGGATAATGAAGCCCGTGAGATTGCAAAACGTATGGCTGAAGAAACTAAACGTCTGGGAATCAAAACCGTGGTTATGAGTGAATGTGGGCACGCTTTTTTAGCCAATTACTGGGGAAGCCCTCTTTGGTTAGGGGAAAAACCATATGAAGTCAAAAGCATTTTGCATTTAATTGAGCAATATCTTGAGGAAGGCCGTATTAAAGTAGATCCTTCTAAAAACAATCAGCCCGTTACTTTACACGATCCATGCAACTTAATCCGCAAATCCAAATGTCCAGGTATTGCGGAAGTTCCCCGTCATATCCTGAAACAGGTTGTCACTGATTTTCGGGAAATGTGGCCCAATCGGGAAAATAATTACTGCTGCGGCGGCGGCGGCGGAGCAGTAATGATGGGATCGGAGTATAAAAAAGAAGTGCGCATGAAAAAAGGAAAGCTGAAAGCAGACCAGATAAGTAAGACCGGAGCGAAGATTGTTGTTACCCCCTGCCATAACTGTTTTGACCAGCTTACTGATATAAACAAGGAATTTCAGCTTGGTGTTAAGATAACCCAGCATATTCATCTGGTGAATAATGCTTTAGTGTTATCTTAAGATAAGGGAATAGTGGATTTAACGCGATGGATAAAATTCTAATTGCAGGATTAAGAGAAAATAAAAAGCCGAAGGCATTTAAGGTTGATAAACAAGCTAAAGCTAATCATGCATTAGGGGCGTGTTTTAATGTAGAGATTGAGCAGACCAAATTATTTGTTGCTGCAAATCACAATCTTTACAAAGAAACCGAAGAAGCAGTATTGAAATATCGAAAGGAAGTAGCCGATTATATCCTATTGGATCCACAGTTTCTTACGAGCTTAAATCCTATTAAGGTTTCTCTCACTGCGCCATCCATTGTAAAAGAAATGGCATTGGCTGGTCAGAAAGCTAATGTTGGCCCTATGGCGGCTGTTGCCGGAGCTATTGCGGAGAAAGTTGGAGTTGAGTTGCTTAATTACTCTTCGGAGGTAATTGTGGAAAATGGGGGAGATATCTATCTTGCAACACATCGCCCTGTCAAGATGGCAATATATGCCGGAAGATCCCCACTCAGCCTTAAACTAGCACTCCAAATAGAATCTGAGCAAACACCATTAGGAATATGTACATCAGCCGGTACAGTAGGACCTTCATTAAGTTTTGGAAAAGCCGATGCGGTTTGCGTAGTAAGCCGGTCGGCTGCAATGGCTGATGCCTATGCGACAGCAATAGGGAATATAATCCATTCCGCCGGGGACTTAGATCAGGGAGTAGAAATTGCCAAAAGGAGTAATGACATCATTGGCTTAGTCATTATTTTCCGTGAGTATATTGCAATGTGGGGGGGTATAAAGGTAGTACCTGTTTAGAACGTATACTAAAAAGGTAACTATTGATAATGTAAACGGTGGCCAGGAAACTGGCTTCCTAAAGCCAAGGTAGTCCTCCAGAGCTTACTGAGGCAAATGTGATTGTCGAATTAGCTGATGACGGCATTGTTGGTGACCTTTTTGAAGTAGTGCCGCTGCTGACAGAGGAATTTTAAAAGATGCAGGCATCTGCTTAACTTGGTTTACTAAAGAATGTTGATTGTTAGAATACCGGCCTTGCTACTGTAATTTGGCCGGTATGATGAACGGAAGTGAGTATCTGGTGAAAGTTTTAGTATTAAATTGCGGAAGTTCTTCTGTAAAATACAAGCTTTTTGACACTGAAGCTGATCTTGTTTTAGCTGACGGGTTGGCAGAACGGCTGGGTATGTCAGGTTCACGAATCAAGTACAATAGGTATGGTCAGAATGTAAAAATTAATTTAGAACATGCTTTATCCGGCCACGAGGAAGCAATCAAGACAACACTGAGCCTGCTTACTGACAATGATACCAGTGTTATAAAAGATATTGAGGAAATACAGGCTGTAGGACATCGTATCCTGCA
>Ga0116191_1002508_pt1 | contig 13955 bp, 12 predicted proteins | sample AD_UKC111_MetaG_FD_89897 | JGI IMG/M metagenome (GOLD analysis project Ga0116191, IMG submission 89897) | Active sludge microbial communities of municipal wastewater-treating anaerobic digesters from Hong Kong - AD_UKC111_MetaG | ecosystem: Engineered > Bioreactor > Anaerobic > Digestate...
CTAAAATTTGTACTTTTACCCATGGCTTCCTTTTTTGGTTGGTAGCTCAAAAGTAAGCCTTACCGGGCCAACCTGCAAAATGGTTGACCCGGTTTAAAAAAAGTTTACCGGACAACAGTGATTGCAAATGAGTAACAACAACGAAAATAAATTGGTGCCGAGGTTGAGGTTCCCTGAGTTTGAAAATAGCTGGGAGTGGGATGAGAAGATGTTGGGGGAAATTGCTGATACCAAAAGAATTTTTTACGAAGATTTTCGGGCTACACCGCTTTTTTGTGGTGTATGTATTTTTTTAGGAAGATTTTCGGGCTACGCCCCATTATTTAAACATTTGGGGCGTAGCCCCACAATCTTAGTAGAATGAAATATAATATTGCAAATCAAGGGGCGTAGCCCTGAAATAAGAATATAGCAAATGAGTAACAACAACGAAAATAAATTAGTGCCGAGGTTGAGGTTTCCTGAGTTTAGGGATGATGGTGATTGGATGGAAAAAGAAATTTCAGAGGTTATTGAAGAAAGCAGAATTCCATCAAATCAAAGTAGCCCTGATAAAAGAATTACTGTCAGATTAAATTTGATGGGAATTGAAAAAAGGGAAGTTCGTGGTACAGAAGCAGAAGGCGCGACTAAATTTTTTATCAGAAAAAAAGGTCAGTTTATTTATGGTAAACAGAATTTGCACAAAGGTGCATTTGGAATAATTCCAGACGAACTTGATGGTTTTGAAAGTTCGCAAGATATTCCTGCGTTTGATTTTAAGGAAGGATTTGATTCAAAGTATTTTGTTTATTATTTAAGCCAAGAAAGTGTTCATCCTGAATTAGAGAAAATTTCCACAGGAACAGGTTCTAAAAGAATACATCCAAGAGATTTTCTTAAAATTTTATTTCCATTTCCCAAATTAACCGAACAACAAAAAATCGCTGCTTGCCTTTCTTCCTTAGATGAAGTCATCACAGCCGAGGGCAAAAAGTTAGAGGCGCTGAAAGAGCATAAAAAAGGGCTTTTGCAAAATCTTTTCCCGCAAGAAGGCGAAACCGTGCCGAAACTGAGGTTCCCTGAGTTTGAAAATAGTGGGGAGTGGGTGGAGAAGACGTTGGGGGAGATTTTTGTGTCTTATAGTGGCGGTACACCTAGTACAAATCAGAACAGCTATTATGGAGGTAATATTCCTTTTATTCGCTCTGCTGAAATAAATAAAACATCAACAGAGTTATTCTTAACTGAGATGGGATTAAAAAATTCATCGGCAAAAATGGTTTCTAAGGGAGATTTATTGATTGCCTTGTATGGTGCAAATAGTGGAGATGTTGCAATTTCAAAAATAGATGGTGCTATAAATCAGGCAATTTTATGCCTAAAATCCGATTATAGCAATTTATTCGTTTATCATTTTCTTTCAAGTAAGAAAAGTTGGATTGTGTCGAAATACATTCAAGGAGGACAAGGAAATCTTTCAGGTGAGATTGTAAAATCCATTAAAGTATTATTACCATTGAAAACCGAACAACAAAAAATCGCTGCCTGCCTTTCCTCCCTTGACGAATTCATCACCGCCCAAACCCAAAAAATAGAATTGTTGCAACAACACAAAAAAGGGTTATTGCAGGGGTTGTTTCCTACTATCAACGAACAAAATGGATAAATTCCGAAACAAATACCGCATACCCTCTGCCCGCCTGCAACCATGGGATTACCGTTGGGCCGGTGCCTATTTTATTACGATATGCACCGCAAACCGTATCCATTATTTGGGTGAAATAGAAAACCGAAAAATGGTTTTGTCACCCATCGGCGTGTTGGCCGATGTGTTTTGGCACGAAATAAAAAACCATGCCCAAAACGTGGAATTGGGCGCATTTGTGGTGATGCCCAATCACGTGCACGGTATTTTGATATTAACGGGAAATGATAACGACAATGATAACGACAACGTAGAGACGTTGCATGCAACGTCTCTACGGCATAAAAACGAACAAATGGCGAAAATTTCCCCAAAATCGGGTTCGGTTTCCACCATCATTCGTTCCTACAAATCCGCCGTTACCAAACACGCCCATCGTTTGGGATTTGAATTCGCGTGGCAAACCCGTTTTTACGACCACATTATTCGCAATGATGCATCGTTTCAAACAATCAATAATTACATCATCAACAATCCTGTAAATTGGCAGGAGGATAAATTGTATATTTAACAGTATGACAGAAAATAATCAAACCCAATTAGGCAACACCCTTTGGAAAATCGCAGACGAATTGCGTGGCGCAATGAACGCTGACCAGTTCCGCGATTATATGCTTTCGTTATTATTCTTACGTTATCTGAGCGACAATTACGAAGCAGCCGCCAAAAAGGAATTAGGAAAAGATTATCCCGTTCTAACGGATAATGACAAACGAACACCGCTTTCGGTTTGGTACGAGCAAAACCAAGCCGATGTAAAGGAATTTGAAAAGCAAATGCGAAGAAAAATTCACTATGTCATTGAGCCGAAGTTTCTATGGAACAGCATTGCCGAATTAGCCAAAACCCAAAGCAAGGAATTGCTTCGCACGTTGCAAGACGGTTTTAAATACATCGAAAACGAATCGTTTGAAAGCACCTTTCAGGGTTTGTTTTCTGAAATCAACTTAGATTCCGATAAACTCGGCAAGAACTATGAAGAACGAAATAAAAAGCTCTGCAACATCATTCAAACCATAGCAGAAGGCATCAAAGCATTTGACAAAGGCGATAATGTGGATTATCTGGGCGATGCTTACGAATACCTGATTGGAAAATTTGCAGCAGGGTCAGGGCAAAAAGCAGGTGAATTTTATACACCGCAAAGAATATCAGATATACTTTCTTCTATTGTGATACTCGACAGCCAAGACCCAAGTGCAGGAGAAAAGAAAAAGATTGAACGAGTATTGGACTTCGCCTGTGGTTCAGGTTCTTTGCTGCTCAACGTGCGTAAAAAAATGACCAATACCGGAGGAACCATCGGAAAAATTTACGGTCAAGAGAAAAACATCACCACCTACAACCTGGCTCGCATGAACATGCTTTTGCATGGATTAAAGGATACAGAGTTTGTAATTCATCACGGTGATACCCTTGTGAATGATTGGGACATTTTAAAAGAGATGAATCCCGCTAAAAAATTGGAATTTGATGCTGTTGTTGCCAATCCTCCATTCAGCTATCGTTGGAATCCAACGGAAGCAATGGCAGAAGATTTTCGTTTCAAAAGTTACGGACTTGCTCCAAAGTCAGCAGCCGACTTTGCTTTTCTTTTACACGGTTTTCATTTCCTGAGTAAAGAGGGCACAATGGCCATTATTTTACCTCACGGTGTTTTATTCAGAGGGGGTGCAGAAGAAAAAATCAGACGAAAATTGTTAGAAGACGGCCACATTGACACCGTTATCGGACTTCCTGCAAACCTGTTTTTCTCGACAGGTATTCCGGTGTGTATTTTGGTTTTAAAGAAGTGCAAAAAGTTTGACGATGTATTGTTCATCAACGCCGCCGAACACTTTGAAAAGGGAAAGCGACAAAACACCCTGCTCCCCGAACATGTTGACAAAATTGTAAACACCTACAAAAACAGGACTGAAGAAGTCCGTTATTCCCGCAGAGTAACCATGGACGAAGTTGTGAAAAACGAATATAACCTCAATATTTCGCGCTATGTGAGCACAGCGATGGAAGAAGAACTCATTGACTTAGAAGAAGTAAACAGAAAACTCGTTGACATAGAAAAAGAATTAACCAGAGCAAAAGAGACACATAATCAATTTTTAAAGGAATTGGGGCTTTCTCCAATATAAAATGATAAAATGCCAAGGCTATTTGCAAACACATTACTAAAGCCAACGCAGGACAAAATTGTTTTTAAAAAATTTCCGACCCTTCAAAAAAAATAAAAAACGTAACGAACAAACCGACAGACAATGACACTAAAACTCAATACTAACAATGGCTTGCAAGGACGGAGAACAGAACACCAGCCGGTAACAGCGGTTTGGCGTAATGGCGGGTGCAGTGCTTCGTATATCAGTTTTATTTTAGGTTCAAGTGCAGTTCTTTGTTTGAACTTTTGTGCTAAATTTCCGCCACTACGCCAAACCGCGAAACGTTAGGGGCAAGCTGATGCCGAATCTGGAAAGGTTGTTTATTTTAAGTAAAATTTTGTATCTTTGGGAAAAGATTTGTAGACATGAGAATAAATAAAAAGAATTTGTTAAATGACCTAAAGTCTCGGTTGAAATCAAGATTTTCTGATAACTTGAAGGACGTTGTACTTTTCGGTTCTCATGTTACAGGGAAAGCTCATAAGGACTCAGATTATGATATTCTAATCGTATTAAAACAAAAAGTCGATTGGAAAACCGAGCGTGAGATTTCAGACATTTGTTACGAAATTGACTTGAAATACAACATAATAACCGATACCCATATAATGAGTGAACCAGAACTAGTAACACCCAGAGGAAAACAACCAATTTTTGTCAATGCTTTATCAAACGGGCTTCACGCATGATTACCGAGAAAGACAGAGAGTCCCTCATAGAGTATCGCTTGAATCAAGCTTTAGAAACCATTGACCTGGCAAAGTTTCTTGTTGATAGCGACAAACTTATCATTGCTGTTAACAGAATTTACTATGGAATGTACTATGCATTGACAGCTTTAGCTTTAAAAAACAAATTCGAGACATCAAAACATGGACAACTAATTGGTTGGTTTAACAAGGAATTTATTTCCTCGAAGATAGTAGATGCTAAATTCGGAAAAATACTCAGAAATGCCTATCAAAATAGAACTAAAGGTGATTATGATGCTTATGTAAGTTTCTCGAAAGATGAAGTTGAGTACATGTTGTCTGAAATGGTAGATTTCATTGAAGAAATTAAGAGACTATTAGAAAACCAATAATAGCCAGCCCCTAACATGTGGTAAAATTAATTGGGGTTGTTGGGTTAAAACGGATTTTTATTACCTTTAACTGAGTTTTTACCGTTGGACAGAGGTGGTGGAGGTAACTCCCCAACTAATCTTACTATCGGAACGTTGTGTGCCATATTGACCGAGATAACTTGGTTATTTTATTGCAAACTGTATTTTAGATAAAATGAAAAAAGACAGAACCTTCAAAGATGTGATTTTTGACACCTTATCAATTCAGACGGGAATTGAGGATTTTAACAAAATCTCAAAATTTGAAAATAAATATGATTTTCAATTTCTATCAGTAAGTTTTGAGCATGAGAAATGGCTACATGATTCATTGGATGAGTTTTACGCTGATTATAGAAAGGATTTTAAAACAGTTATTTTAGATTTAAGAGTAGGAGAATATGAAATTAAAATTGATGTCAACAGATATTTCAGTGATACAACAATTTCAGTTTCCGCACCTAGTAGAAAAGAAATAGAAACAGTTTTAAACTATTTTGAAAATAATCACACTAAATTTCAAATTGACAAAAAAGAAATTAGTGAAAAAGAAAAACCTATTATATTTATAGGTCACGGACAAAACCAACAGTGGAGAGACTTAAAAGACCATCTTTCAGATAAGCATAATTATAAGATAGTTGCATATGAGACTGGAGCAAGGGCTGGACATACGATTAGAGATATTTTAGAGGAGATGACAGAAGTCTGTTCTTTTGCTATACTTGTTATGACAGGCGAGGATGAAGGTAAAGATGGACAATTAAAAGCAAGACCAAATGTTATTCATGAAACTGGTCTTTTTCAAGGGAAAATTGGATTTAGTCGAGCAATTGTATTATTAGAAGATCAAACAGAAGAATTTAGTAATTTGTATGGTATCCAACAGATTAGATTTACTAAAGGAAACATTAAGGAGACCTTTGGAGATGTTATTGCTACAATAAAACGTGAATTTGGAGAGATCTAAATCATATAATATAAATACGGCACACAACACATGGTATTGTGCATGCGGGTTTCAGCGGTTTGCGAGTGTTTGTAGCTCGTAAAAAAGGTCGGTGTAACTTGATAGGAAAGTGCTTCGATACGCCAAACATTACACACTTTTTGGGGAAAGTATCAAATCACCAGTTAACGTATTAATAAACAGGTAGATATAATGTTGATAATGAACGTGAATTAAAAAATATTCATAAACAATAGTCTCCCTGGAATCATCAAACATTTGAACCTAACGTCAGATGGAAATCTGAAATAGGTCAAGCTTGCCGACAAAACAGAACCGAAAGTTTACGAATACGGATTTTTAAAGCAATAGCAAAAGGACTACCGGTGCTGGCTGCGTTTTACTTAACGTATGGCGTATAGTTCGTCGAAGTCTTTTACTACGTCGTACCCTTAAAATCGGTTTGCCGAAGGCCAACCTACCCCGGGCTGTTTGCTTTGCGACAAACAAAAAACCCTCCGGCCAACAAAAATTTGCTCAAATTTGGCTACCTTTCGGGGTATTAATGGTAATGGAAAATGCAACCCAAGCGCTTTGCACTGATTGTTGCCGGTGGCTCCGGACTGCGAATGGGCTCCAACATCCCTAAACAGTTCATGGAGTTGGATGGGATTCCGGTGCTCATGCGCACAATTAGCGTTTTCCTCACCCTAAAGGCAACCCCGGAGGTTGTGCTGGTTCTTCCCGAAACCCAAATCGCAGCATGGCAAGGGCTTTGCAAAAAACACCATTTCGATGCCAACGTGCGCATCGCTCCTGGTGGCGTTACCCGTTTTGAATCGGTAAAAAATGGGCTGGAGCAGCTGGCCGCAGACGAATCGCTGGTGGCCATCCACGACGGTGTTCGCCCCCTGGTAACCCACGAGGTGGTTGAGCGATGCTACACCATGGCCGCCAGGCAGGGATGTGCCATTCCGGCGGTGCAGCCGGTTGAGTCGGTAATGGTTGCCAGCAGCGGTAAGTTCATCCCCTTCCCCCGCAACGACGTTTTGCTGGTGCAAACCCCCCAAACATTCCGAGCAGCCATCATCAAGCAGTGCTACAACCAGCTTTACAGCGAGTTGTTTACCGACGATGCCTCGGTTGCTGCGGCCTGCGGGGTGGAGCTCCACACTGTTGAGGGAAACAGGGAAAATATCAAAATAACCACACCGGCTGATTTGCTTACTGCCAGGGCATTGCTGCAAGCTATGAAAACCGATTAATATCTATACCTAACCCATTGTGCCATGAGTTTTGTTTTAAAAGAGGTTGACAACCGAAAAACCCGTAAAGATTTTCTAAACCTTCCGGTAAAACTTTACCGCGATTATCCCAACTGGATCAGGCCGCTCGACAACGATATTGAAAGCGTTTTCAACCAAAAAATCAACAAGCAGTTCAGGCATGGCGAAGCCATTAGATGGGTGCTTTACTCCGGTAATGAGCCTGTTGGGCGGATTGCCGCATTTGTTGACTACGAGATAGCCCGCAGCAACGAGCAGCCAACCGGCGGGGTTGGTTTCTTCGAGTGCATAAACAGCCCCGAGGCCGCCACGCTACTATTCGACACCGCTAAGGGGTGGCTGCAGCAAAGAGGAATGGAGGCCATGGACGGCCCAATCAACTTTGGCGACCGCGACCGTTGGTGGGGGCTGCTGGTTGAGGGCGACTACCCCCCAAACTACTGCATGGACTACCACCTTCCCTACTACCGTGAGCTTTTTGAGGGCTACGGTTTTAAAACCTACTTTCACCAGTACACCTACTACCGTCCGGTGAACCCCGAAGGGCTTGACCCGGTTATCCGCGAAAAAGCCGAACGTATAGCCCGTAACCCCGCCTACCACGTAACCATCATTTCCAAACACAACCTTAAAAAGTTTGCAGAGGATTTCCGAACAATATACAATAACGCATGGGGAAGATACACCGGAGTTAAGAAAATATCGCATGTTCATGCCATGGCCCTGATGAAGACCCTAAAGCCAATCATTGACCCGGAACTTATGTACTTTGCCTACTACAACGATGAACCCATAGGTTTTTTTATCATGGTACCCGATTTAAACCAAGTGGTAAGGCATTTGAACGGGCAGTTTGGCCTGGTTCATAAGCTCAAATTTTTATACCTGCTAAAGGTTAAGAAGATTTGCACCAAGGCCATTGGCCTGATTTTTGGAATTGTCTCCCAACATCAGGGCAAGGGCGTCGAGGCTGCGCTGGTAACAGAATTTGCCAATAGAGCACTAAGACCTGACTTTCAGTACAAGGAGCTGGAGCTTAACTGGATTGGCGATTTTAACCCCACCATGCGCCGGGTGGCAAGCCAAATTGGCGGTAAAATACGCAAAACCCATATTACCTACCGCTACATGTTCGACAGAACCAAGGAGGTAATCCCTCCCCGAAGGGTGAGCTAAGCGGAATTTAAAAGCAACAGTTTAGTGGAACAATCCAGTGAAAAGTTCCATGCCAAACGATTAATTTTGAAACTTATAGAAGATGCGGAATGCTGTCATAAACCCACAAACGCTAATGTTTAAAAGATTTTTCGGGCTGCTACTTTCAATTCTTTCGGGATTAACAGCAGCTGCCCAGCGCGATATTGAACCACGGCTTGTCTTTTCGGACACCTCCAGGTTCAACTTTACAGGCGAATGGCAGTACCTTTCAACCGATATCTTCCTGCTTAACGGCGACAGGTTTAGCAGCCTTATTAATGAACTCGACTTCATACATCAGGGAAGTGGCAAGGCACGCCGAAAATCGAAGTTCGATGAGGAACGCCTGGAGTACCTGTTCATAACTGCAAGGCTAAAAAACGTGAAGTTCTTTGGGGAGAACGATATCACCTACCCGCTCTACAACTTCCAGATATCGAAAGACAAGGACAACCGTTACCAAACCATGGTGAGCGACAACATTGACCATGTGCGGATAGTTGACAACCTGCCCCTTTACTCCGCCCGTGATTATATTGATGCGGAGATTAGCGTTAAGGCCATTACCAACAACGACCGCGACCAAATGCTCTCGCTCGTTGCCACCCAGCTGCAAAATCTCTCCAAAATAAAAACTCCTACCGATGCGGTAATGGGCATCATCGGGGAATTTGGCAGCTTCATCGAGGCCAACACCAAGAAAAAAGAGTACAGGTTTAGCTCCACCATACGGCTATTTGAGCAAAAAAATTTTGATACCCGTGTTCATTCCTTGAAGCTATACGTACTAACCACCTCCAACAGTAAGCCCGTTGAAGTAAACACAGCCCTTTTGCAAAACTTTATGGACACTGTAAGCCACCACCAGGTTGGACGCCAAACGCTTAAGGAGCTAATTCCCTACCACGACTATCCTGTGATTGCGGTGGTAAACTACAAGTCGCTTTACCGCATGGAGCCAATCGGGGGCGATGAGGTTACCTTTGCCAGCATCGAAACACGAAAGTTAAGGGTTGAAAACGACTACCGGCAGGGGCTAATAAACGCCGAAACCTACCGGCAGGAAAAAGATTTTATTGCCTTCCTGTCCGTTTACGCCAACTTTAAGAACTATCTCGATGCCTATAATCTTAACTACCGAACAGGAAACAGCGACGCTGTTTCCATAAGCCTTTTCAAGGTGATGCAGTACTACCGGCAGCTGGTTAAAACCTTTGAGGAGATGCGATTTAAGTATAGGGGGAACAATACCTTTGCAGGTATATTCAGGCGGGAGTATGAGTCAGTGCTAGGATTTGCATCGCTTTACCTCGACGATGACCACAACCTGAAAGCCACCAAGGAACTAGTGAACACCCTGGTAAAACTTGACACTGCAACCGTGCTCCCCATTGCCGACATGGAGACATGCGTTTCGTCGCTCCGCTTCTCGGGAGCATTTAAACCGGACCTGATGCGGCAAACACCCGAGGGTCAACTAATCACTACTCACCTGGCCAACCTTGAAGAACGACTCTACAGGAGCGTTTACGAGGAGGAAGTTAGAAAGCTGAATGATGTTGAAGCCAGCGCTAACACCCGTAACGCCACCGAGAAGCTTATGACGATGATTAAGAATACCTCATGCGGGCTTTGCCGCGAGCGGGCCATTGCTGCAATTAACGCTTTTGGCCAACGAATGGATGAGTTTACTAGAAAACAGAAGGTTGCCCAGCGTGATAGCCTGGTAAATAGCCTTCAACCCTGGGTATTCAACACCATTGAACAGCTACAGCTTATGAAAAGCAACCTCCGGGCGCTTTACCCTTTAGATTCCCTTCCCGAAAGCGCCAAGTACCTTAGCCTTAAAATTGCAGAGGCCGAGCGCGATTTGGGCAATTTCCGTGATCTGTCGAAAGTTGACGTATCGCAGATGGAGCTGTCCATGGTTGCTAATCTCGTCGAAAAACTCAAAAACTACCACCAGCTGGTGGAGGAAAACATCAAGCTGATTTGCGGGGTTAGACCCGAGCTCTGTGCCCGGAAGTTAAACACCGACCAATTTCAACCCGATTCGCTGAAAGCGGTTGAGTCGGGCTGCTATTAAGCTGAAGCTGTGAGAGCCTAAATACCCACGGCGGAGTATCTAAAAATTAAAACTCCCTGGTGTGGTCAAAGAGGATGAAAATCCTAAAATATGTCGTTTTGAGGATAACTATTTGTTGGAAATTTTAAAATTAACAGGAGAAATTAGACATGGCGCTGATTAAGTCTATATCAGGAATTCGAGGAACTATCGGGGGTAATCCTGGCGAAAACCTAACACCCGTGGATGTGGTTAGGTTTACATCGGCATACGCCGAATGGTTAAAACAGCGTAACCCAAACAAGCGCTGCAGGGTTGCAGTAGGTAGGGATGCCCGTATTTCGGGGGAGATGGTCAACAATCTGGTTGTTGGTTCGCTAATGGGATGCGGAGTAGATGTTGTTAGTCTGGGCCTGGCTACCACACCTACTGTTGAAATGGCAGTAATTCATAGTAAGGCCGATGGCGGAATAATACTCACAGCCAGCCATAACCCGCGCCATTGGAATGCACTAAAACTTTTGAACGAGAAAGGAGAGTTCCTCTCCGATGCCGACGGTCGGGAGGTTCTTAAACTTGCCGAAAGCGACAACCTGACTTATGCCACAGCCGACAACCTGGGGCTGGTTGAAGAGGAACACTCCGCAACCGACGAGCATATTAGCCGGATACTCAAGTTGCAATATGTTGACGTTGATGCCATTGCAAAGGCCAGCTTCACGGTAGCCATTGACTGTGTCAACTCGGTTGGCGGAATTGCCATTCCCCCTCTGCTTAAAGCGCTAGGAGTGAAAAGGGTGGTAGAACTTTACACCAAACCAACCGGAAATTTTCCCCATAACCCTGAACCCCTTCCCGAGCATCTGGGCGAGATAGCTAAAGTTGTGCGGGAGCACAAGGCCGATGTGGGCTTTGTGGTTGACCCCGATGTTGACCGCTTGGCCATTGTTAGCGAGGACGGAAGTATGTTTGGCGAGGAGTACACCCTGGTGGCCTGCGCCGATTATGTGCTTAGCCGCAACCCGGGAAATACCGTTTCTAACCTATCGAGCACGGCTGCCCTCCGTGACATTACCCAAAAATACCATAAAGAGTATTCTGCCTCCGCTGTTGGAGAGGTTAACGTGGTAGCCAAAATGAAGGAGGTGAATGCCATCATTGGCGGTGAGGGTAACGGTGGGGTCATACTTCCAGAACTTCACTATGGACGCGATGCATTGGTTGGCATAGCATTATTCCTTTCGCACCTGGCACGTTCCGGTAAAAAATGTACCGAGCTGCGGGCCTCCTACCCCAGCTACTTTATCTCGAAGAATAAAATCGAGCTAAAAAAAGGTATCAATCCCGATGACATTCTGGCTAAACTAATGGACATGCACAGGGATAGCAGGATAAACACCATTGATGGCTTAAGAATCGACTTCGACAGTAGCTGGGTTCACATGCGCAAGTCGAACACCGAGCCTATCATCAGGATATATGCCGAGGCACAAAGCAAGGAAAAAGCCGATGAGCTAGCTAAAAAAATGATGGAGCAAATCGGGAAGATGTTTTAACCATGCAACCATCAGGAACAAGGGAGCAGAACGTTGGATGGTAAGGCAGCTAAACAGCAACAGCGCTATTTTCTAGTCAACATTGTCGTGCAGGAAGGAGTTGTCGGGTCGAAGGAATATATCGCCATCCTCCTCATTAAGTGTGAGCCTTGATATGCTGTCGGGTTTGGAGTGGTCAACCGGGTCGAGAGGCATGTTTTTTCGCTTGTAGGCGGGTGTATTCTCCAGCTCATCAATATCACCATACTTTCCCTTGCCCTGCTGTGCACCGGTTTTTTGTTGCTGACCCGGGGCTTTCCCGGCTGTTTTAGTTCCCGGAAGTGGATTTTCAGCACCGGAAGCCTTTGGGGTGCTTAACGTTTTAACCTGAAACTCCTCCGATTTGAGATCAAACTCAATTACCCGCTGACGGCCATCCTCCAGCTCGTTTCTTTTAACCTTAGGAATACCGGGATTAGCCTCTTGCAGCTGGTTGCCACCAACCAAAGGGGTTTTCTCGACCCGGTTGGCAAAAACTTCGCCGTCAAGGTTAACCACATCAACTTTTTTCTGGCGTATGTAGAGTTCCGGAACGCTGCTGGCGCTGAAACCTGTAGCAATTACGGTAACCTTAAGGTCTTCGCCCAGCTGTGGATCGCAACCATTGCCCCAAATCAGGTCGGCATCGTCGCCAGCTGCGGATTGAACGTACTCAATTATCAGCCCGATTTCCTCCATGGTGATTTCGTCCTGACCGTAGGTAACGTTAAGCAGGATGTTTCGGGCGCCTGAAATGTCGTTGTTGTTAAGTAGTGGCGATTCCAGCGCAGCTTTTACCGCTGTGATAGCCCTGTTTTCGCCTGCAGCCCTTCCTGAGCCCATAAGCGCTACCCCGCTGTTGGCCATAACGGTTTCAACATCGGCAAAATCAACGTTAATGTAACCGTGAACCGTTATAATTTCAGCTATCCCCTTTGCGGCTGTTGCCAGCACATCGTCGGCTTTTGAAAAAGCTTCGGTAACCTTGAGGTTTCCGTAAATTTCAAGAATTTTCTCGTTGTTTACCACCAGCAACGAATCCACATGCTGGCGAATATTCTCAATACCCTCAATGGCTTGGGCTATACGCTTTTTCCCTTCATTTCTGAAAGGAATAGTAACGATAGCCACCGTAAGGATACCCAACTCTTTCGAAATCTGGGCAATTACCGGGGCAGCGCCCGTTCCGGTTCCACCTCCCATGCCCGCAGTAATAAACACCATTTTGGTTTTGCGTGAAAGCAAATCGGAAATTTGCTGGGAACTCTCAATGGCGGCCTGCCTACCTATTTCGGGCTTGTTGCCAGCTCCGCGTCCTTCGGTTAAAGAGGCGCCCAGCTGAAGCTTCATTTGAACAGGGCTGTTGAAAAGGGCCTGGGCATCGGTGTTACACAGCACAAAGTCAACGTCTTTTATTCCCATGCGGTGCATGTAGTTAACAGCGTTTCCGCCGCCCCCTCCCACACCAATAACTTTAATGATTGATTCGGTTGTTGGGGGTAAATCGAAGTTAATCAGCTCGTCGCCCATGGCTCTAGTATTTAGTTATTATTTAAGAAATCCAATATTCAACACTCAAAAAATTCTCCGCCTTCCAGTTCACGGTTTACATTTCACTGTCGGTTTCCTCAAATAGCCCTGATATCATCTGTTTAAAGGCGGTTAACTTGCTGCCCTTTTTCTCACGCGCCTCGGAAAATTCCTTATCACCTAATGGCTCAGGGGTACTTTGTTGGTTGCTGGCTTGCTGAACGGGAGTTTCCGATTGCCTTTCGAGCCCAATTAGCGCCAGACCCAAAGCGGTGGACAACTGGGGATGGTTGAATTTTTCGAGGGAGTCGGACGAAAGTTTTTCGCTGGGGTAGCCTAACCTGACATCGTAACCCGACTTAAACTTGATGAGGTGCGAAAGGTGTTTCAGCAGCGCTCCACCACC
>Ga0116191_1002513_pt1 | contig 13950 bp, 13 predicted proteins | sample AD_UKC111_MetaG_FD_89897 | JGI IMG/M metagenome (GOLD analysis project Ga0116191, IMG submission 89897) | Active sludge microbial communities of municipal wastewater-treating anaerobic digesters from Hong Kong - AD_UKC111_MetaG | ecosystem: Engineered > Bioreactor > Anaerobic > Digestate...
CCTGCGCGACGCGCATGTACCAGTCCTTCTTCGATCCGTTGTCGTGCGCGAGGCCGGTGCCGCCCGCGCCGCCCAGCACGAAGCTCACGCCGTAGGTGGTGAACACGCCGTAGCCGGCCGACTTCGCGACCGCGTCGCGGATCTTCGGGTCGGCGGCGTAGAACGCCTCGAGGGCCTTCGCCGCGTGCGCCTTGACCTCGTCGCGCGCCTTCGCCTTCTCCTGCGCGGTCATCGGCTTGGCCGGCTCGGGCACCGTGTTCATCCGGATGTCCGACTGCTGGGCGCCGGCGGCGCACGCCAGCGACGCCAGCAGCAGGGTGGCGGCGGTCGATCGGAGCAGGCTCATCGTCGGGGTCTCCATGGTTCGCGGCGACCGGGTGGCGCCGGCGCGTCGGTGTCGACGCGACCCCGATGGTAGAGCGCTGCGGCGCGGCGCGGCGCGGCGCGCACGCGGCCGCGTGCCCCGGGGCTCGAACCGGGCCCGCCTCCCCGCGACGACCCGGGCCATCGCGTCGTCGAGCGACGGCGCGGTCTTCGGCACGTTCGCCTGCGTCCTCGCGCATCGCGCGTGCGCGGGCGTTGATCCGCCGGACCCGATCGGGCTGCCGCCCGGGTTGCCGAGCGGCCCGTCGACGGGCCGGCGCATCCGCACCCGGGTGCCGCGCCGGCAGGTCTTCGCGAGCGGTCGCAGCGCCGTGGCGGAGCCTTCGTGGGGTCAGAGGGTGCGCGGCAGCCAGGTCGACAGCGCCGGGAACGCGAGCAGCGCGGCGACCACGACGATCTCGATCACCAGGAAGCGCCAGACGCCCGCGAAGATGTCGTGCAGCGGCACGCGGCCGGCGAGCGACGAGTGCACGACGAACGCGTTGAAGCCCACCGGCGGCGTGATCAGGCCGATCTCGAGCATCTTGATCAGGATCACGCCGAACCAGATCAGGTCGATGCGCACCCCTTCGGCGAGCGGCACGAGCACCGGCAGCGTCAGCAGCAGGATGCCGAGCGGATCGAGGAACATGCCCATCACCAGGTACAGCAGCACGACCGCCAGCAGGATCTGCCACGGCGCGAAGCCCTGGTGGCCGATCCAGTCGACGACGATGTTCGTGACGCCGGTCAGCGCGAAGAAGGTCGCGAACATCTTCGCGCCGATCGCCACGAAGAAGATCGTCGCGGTCTGAACCGCCGCCTCGGACATCGCGGCGCGGAAGCCCTCCCAGCTCAGCCGGCGGCCGAACACGCCGATCGCGAGCGCGACGGCGACCGCGACCGCGGCCGCCTCGGTCGCGGTGAAGATCCCGCCGTAGATGCCGACCACGACGATCAGGAACAGCAGCACCGCGGGACCGGTGCGCAGCACCGCCGCGAGCTTCTGCGCGGGCGTGAAGGTCTCGGCGGGCGGCGGCGCGTCCTGCGGGCGGCGCGCCGCCCACCAGACGACCACGGCGACGTAGGCGAGCATCGACAGCAGGCCCGGGACGATGCCCGCGACGAACAGCTTCGAGATCGACTGCTCGGCGAAGATGCCGTAGATCGCGAAGGGCACGCTCGGCGGGATCAGCGAGCCGAGCGTGCCGCCGGTCGCGACCGCGCCGGTCGCCAGCCGCGGCGAGTAGCCGTAGCGCAGCATCTCGGGCACGGCGATCTTGCTGAAGGTCGCCGCGCACGCCACCGACGAGCCGGTGATCGCCGAGAAGCCGCCGCAGCCGAAGATCGACGCGATCGCCAGGCCGCCCGGCAGCCGGCCGAGCAGCACGCGGAACGCGTCGTAGATGTCGACGGTGATCCGTGCGCGGAACGCGATCGCGCCGAGCGCGATGTACAGCGGCACCAGGCTGAGCTCGTACGAATGGATGAACGTGAAGCTGCTGTTCGACACCAGCGACAGCGTCGGGCGCAGCGCGCGCGACGCGTCGAACGCCTGGCCCGCCGGCCACGCGTACAGCACGAAGGTGGCGGCGAACGAGGTGCCGCCGAGCGCGAAGCCGATCGGCATGCGCAGGGCGATCAGCACCATCGCCGCGCTGAACGCGACGACGCCGAGGACGACCGGATCCATCAGGCGTCTCCCCCGGGCGGCCGGCGGGTGTCGGTGAGCAGCCGGTGCAGCGAGCGCGCGAAGAACGTCAGGAATCCGACGAGGAACACCAGTCGGCCCGGCCACTCCGGCAGCTCGAGCGCACCGTCGTAGTAGCTGTCCCGGGTCCACGCGGTCTGCAGGTTCTGCACGCCGCTCCAGACGATCGGCACCAGGAACCCGAACGACAGCACCGCGGTCGCGACGTCGATCGCGCGGGCGAGCCGGGCGGGCAGCCGGCGCACCAGCAGGTCGACGACGATGTGCCCGCGCCGGCCCGCCACGGCCGACAGCGGCACGATCACCGCGATCACCATCAGGTCGCGCACGAACAGCTCGGCGTCCGGGATGCCGGACAGGCCGGCCGCCCGCAGCACGATGCCGCCGACGACCAGCGCGCCGGCGGCGAGGATCGCCACCGACGCGACCGCGATCGCGGCGCGCTCGATCGCCGCGAACGCCCGCTCCGTCGCGCTCGCGGGGCCTTCGGGAACGGGTTCGGTCAGCATCGTGGCCTCAGCGCGTCCAGGGATAGCCCTTGGCCTTGCGCTCGTCCTCGTACTTCTTCACCAGCGCCTGGTACGACGCGAGGATCCGCTTCGAGTCGTAGCCGGCGGCGTCGGTCTTCGTGCGCCACTCGTCGATGAACTTCTCGCCGGCCTTGATCAGCTTCGCCTTCTCGGCGGGCGGGAACGGGTGGACGTTGACCTTGTGGCCGTCGATGCCGGCCTTCATCGCCTCGACCGCCCGCTCGTTCGCGTTCATCAGCTCGCGCGCCACGCGGTCGGTCAGCTCCCGGCCGAGGTCCTTGAGCAGCTGCTGCTGGGCCGCGGGCAGCTTGTCGAACACGTCCTTGTTCATGATCGCGGCCCACGCGAGGTGCTGGCCCCAGTCCAGCCGCGTGATCTCGTTGGCGACCTCGTAGTCCTTCAGCAGCCGCATCCCGTACAGGTAGTTGTGGTTGCACTGGATGTTGCCGGTGTCGAGCGCCCGGTTCGCGTCCATGCCCGAGAAGCGCTGGACGTTCGCGCCGAGGCTCTCCATCACCTGTCCGTAGAAGCCGGCCGAGCGGATCTTCGTGCCCTTGAAGTCCTCGATCCTCGAGATCACCTTGTTCTTGCAGATCAGCTGCACCTCGGTGGTCGTGTAGTTCGCGATGTAGACGACGTTCGCCTGGCGGAACGCCTTCTGGATGTCGGGGTCGGTGCTGGCCAGCTCGTGCATCGCGCGCATGCCGACCCACAGGTCCGCGTCGACGATCGGCAGGTCGCCGACGTTGTACGGCTGCATCTCGCGCGCGGTGTAGCTGCCGACGATCGAGCCCATCTCGGCCGCGCCGTCGCCGACGCCCTTCAGGCCGCTGCGCGCGTCCATCAGCGCGCCGCCCCAGAAGAAGTTGACCTTCAGCGCGCCGTTGGTCCGCTTCGCGAGTTCCTCGGCGAACCAGTTCATCTGCGATGCGCGCTCGCCGCGGTTGACGCTCGGCTCGGTGTAGCGAAGCACCGTGCCCTGCGCGAACGCGGTGGCGGCGGCGAGCGACAGCGCGGCGCCGGCGAGCGCGCCGGCGATTCGGATCCGTGCGGGGGTCATGGGGATCTCCTCCTTGGGTCGGTGGGGCGGTGGGGCGGTCCGGGGGGCAAGCGTTCAGTGCGGGCCGGGCGGCCGCGTCGAGCCGCGCACGGTGAGCCTCGGGCGGATCGTCGGTCGCGCGGGCGCCCGGGTCGCGGCGGGTGCGGCGGATGCGGCGCGCAGCCCGTCGAGCACCAGCGCGGTCGCGGCGTCGGCGACCTCGTCGACCGGCAGGTGCACGGTGGTGATGCCGTCGTCGACCAGGCTGAACCAGGTCGGGTCGCCGTAGCCGACCACGGACAGCGCGTCGGGCACCGCGACGCCGGCGGCCTGCAGCGCGAGCAGCGCGCCCAGCGTCAGCTCCGAGCTGCCCAGCACCAGCGCGGTCGGTCGGGGCGCGTCGCCCAGCAGGCGCTCGACCGCGATCCGGCCGGACTCGGGGCGGGGCGCGCCCAGGACCGTCGGGCCCGGCGGGAGGCCGGCGTCGGCGAGCGCCGCCTCGAAGCCGGCGAGGCGTGCGCGCCCCGAGCTGGTGGACACGGGCGCGCCGACGTAGGCGATCCGGCGGTGGCCGCACTGCACGAGGTGGGCGGTCGCCGCACGCGTGCCCGCGGCGTCGTCGACGGTCACCGCGTCGGCGTGCAGCGGCTCGATGCGCCGGACCAGCTGGACCGCGTGCGTGCGCGCGAGCATCCGCAGCGTCTCGGCGTGCGGCGCCGGGCTGGGGGTCACGATCACCGCCGAGGCGCGCGCCTCGATCAGCGCGCGCACGTCGCGGCGCTCGCGCTCGGGGTCGTCCTCCGTCACCGACAGCACCATCTGCAGGCCGTGCGGCGCGAGCGCGTCGGCGACGCGCTTGGCGACCGAGGCGTAGAAGTCGTTCTGGATGTCCGGGATCACGTAGCCGACCAGCGGGCTGAGCGCGCCGCGCATCGAGCGCGCGGGCGCGCTCGCCACGTAGCCCAGCCGGCGTGCGGTGCGCGCGACCGACGCGCGGGTCGCGTCGCTGATCATCGGGTGCCCGCCGAGCGCCCGGGACACCGTGCTGTGCGAGATCCCGAGCGCGTCCGCGATGTCGCGGATGGTGGTGCCGCGGGCGCGGCGGTCCGCGCCGCCCCGGGCGGGCCGCAGGGGGCCGGTGCTCATCGGGACGACCGCCCGGGCGCGGTCGAGGTCGACGCGGCCGCCCGCGGTCGATAGACTCGGCCGCCGCACGCGCCGGGACGGGCGTTCCGCCGCCACGCGTCGCGCGGCCCCCGCAACGAGGAGACGACCCGATGGCCCGCGTGCCGTACCTGCGCCCCGAGGACCTCGCCGAAGGCGACCGCGACGTGCTCGCGCGACCGTTCAACCTGTGGCGCGCGCTCGCCAACAGCCCGGCGACCAGCCGCGCGTTCCAGGCCTACGTCGCGCACCTGTGGAACGCGAACCGGCTCGAGCGACGGCTGGTCGAGCTGGTGATCCTGCAGGTCGCCGCGGTCTGCGGGGTCGCGTACGAGTGGGTCCACCACGTGCGGCTCGCGCTCGCGAACGGCGTGACGCCCGAGGAGATCGCGGCGATCGCCGCGGACGGCTCGACCGCGGGCGGGCGTTTCGGCGCGCGCGAGGCGGCGGCGCTCGACGCGGCGCTCGAGCTCGCGCGCGACGGCCGGATCGGCGAGCACGTCGCCGCGCGGCTCGACGCGGCCTTCGACGCCGCCGAACGGGTCGACCTCGCCGCGACGGCGTCGCTGTACGTCGGCGTCGCGCGGATGCTGGTCGCGGTCGGCGTCGAGGTCGAGCCCGAGTGGGCGCACGTGCTCGACGCGCACCCGCTGCCGCATCGCTGAGCCGGCCTCGCGGACGGGCGGCGCCGTCACCGCGGGCCCGCCGCGGCCGCGCGCCCGCGGACCCGCTCCGCCGCCGTCGCGCAGCCGACCATCTCGACCTCCGGGGTCGCGTCGATCCGCGCGAACAGCGCGAGCAGCGCGTCGCGCATCGCCGCGTCGCGCAGGAACAGGAACGGGTGCAGCACCACCGTCACGTGCCCGCCCCCGGCGGCGAGCCCGACCGCCGCATCGAGCGTCGCGCGCCAGGCCGCGACGTCGGCCGCCTGCGGCGGGTCGCCGTGCCGCGCGCGCAGCGCGTCGAGGCGCGGGTCGAGCTGGTAGGCGTCGACGTGGCGCCACGCGAAGGGCAGCACCGGCACGCCATCGGAGACGCCCGCCGCGCCCGCGTCGCCCAGCGGCGAGCAGTAGTCGAGCCCCGCGCGGGCGATCTCGGCGAGCGCGCCCTCGCGCATCTCGCCGCCGGGCGGGCGGAAGCCGCGCGGACGGATGCCGATCCCCTGCAGCGCGTCGATGCTGCGGGCGAGGACTTCCGGCCGACGCGAGGGCTCGAGCCGGCCCCAGTGCTCGTGCCGCCAGCCGTGCAGGCCGATCTCGATGCCGTGATCGCGCATCGCGCGCAGCGCGTCGGGATACAGCAGCGCGTTCGAGGCTTCGACGAAGTAGGTGATCGGGCGATCCCCGACGATCCCGAGCAGCGCGTCGAACGACTCGCACGCGGTGAAGTGCCGGCCGATCGGCTCGTCCTGCGGATGGCGTCCCAGCTCGAGGTCGGCCGCCTCGCCGAAGTTGTCGAAGCTCACCGAGATCGTGCCGCGGTGCGGCGCGCGCTCGTCGCGGGCGGACGGGACGCTCATCGCTCGGGCGCCGCCGCTCAGACCACGTGGACCGACAGCCGACCGAGATGCTCGATCTCGGCGTCGATCCGCTGGCCGCGCGACAGGTAGCGGCCGGACTCGATCCCGGTGCCGGCCGGCGTGCCGGTCAGCAGCACGTCGCCCGGCTCGAGCGTGATCAGCCGCGTGAGGTCGGCGATCTGCTCGGCGACCGACCAGATCATGTGCTCGGTGCCCGAGTCCTGCTCGATCGCGTCGTCGACCCACAGGCGCATCCGGAGCCGCTGCGGGTCGCCGACGAAGCGCGCCGGGACGACCAGCGGGCCGAGAGGGCAGGCGTCGTCGAACGCCTTGCCCAGGCACAGGTCCATCTTCGCGAAGTGGCGCGGGTTCTTCTGCAGGTCGCGCGCGGACAGGTCGAGCGCGACCGCGTAGCCCGCCACGTGCTCGAGTGCCCGCTCCACCGGCACCGCGCGCGCGGTCCGGCCGATGATCACCGCGAGCTCGATCTCCCAGTCGAACTGCGTGCTGCCCGCCGGATGGCGGACCGGGCCGGGCCCGACCAGTGCCGTGGTCGGCGGCTTCATGAAGAACGCCGGGCAGTTGTCCTGCTTGCTGAACGACGTGCGTCCGACCGCGCGCAGGTGGTCGTAGTAGTTGGTGCCGGTGCACATCACCTTCGCCGGCCAGCGCAGCGGCGTCAGGTAGCGCACCGCCTGCGCGTCGAGGGCGCGCGCCGCGGCTGCGGCGTCGTCGCCGAGGCGGGCGGCCAGCACGTCGAGGGCGGCCGCGGCGCGACCCCAGTCCGCGAACAGGTTCATCAGCCCGCGGGCGGGCTCGGGGGCGAGCAGCGCGGGCGCCTCGTCGGCGAGCCGCCACAGGCGGTCGCCGATGCGGATCGCCGGCACCGGCGCGGCGCCCTCGTCGATCGTGGCGAGCGAATAGGCAGGGACCACGGTGTCTCCTCCGCGTGTCTCGCGTTCGACGCCGTCGACGCTGCACACGTGTGCGGCGATCGTAGAACCCCGCGCGAGTGCGCGTCAATGGCCACGCTCGGGCACGCGGGCGGACCGGTGCGCGCGCGTCGGCGCGCGTGCCGTCAGACGTTGAACCGGAAGTGCATCACGTCGCCGTCGTGCAGCACGTAGTCCTTGCCCTCGAGCCGCATCCTGCCCTTCTCCTTCGCGCCGGTCTCGCCCCTGCAGGCGACGAAGTCGTCGAACGCGATCGTCTCGGCGCGGATGAAGCCCTTCTCGAAGTCGGTGTGGATCACGCCCGCCGCCTGCGGCGCGGTCGCGCCCACGCGCACCGTCCACGCGCGGACCTCCTTCGGCCCGCAGGTGAAGTAGGTCTGCAGGCCGAGCAGCTTGAACGCGGCGCGGATCACGCGGTCCAGGCCGGGCTCGGTCATCCCCATGTCGGCGAGGAACACCTGCTTGTCGGCGTCGTCCATGTCGGCGATCTCGGCCTCGATCGCCGCGCACACGGGCACCACGACCGAGCCCTCCGACTCGGCGAGGCGCCGCACCGCGTCGAGGTGCGGGTTGCCTTCGAAGCCGTCGTCGCGGACGTTGGCGACGTACATCGTGGGCTTCGCGGTGATCAGGCACAGCGGCCGCAGCACCGCCTTCTCCTCCTCGTAGAGGTCGAGCGACCGGACCGGCCTCGCCTCGTTCAGCACCGCGAGGCACTTGTCCAGCACGGCGACCAGCCGCGCCGCCTCCTTGTCGCCGCCCGCCCGAGCCTGCTTCGCGTACTTCGCGTGGGTCTTCTCGACCGTCGCCATGTCGGCGAGCGCGAGCTCGGTGTTGATCACCTCGATGTCCGACAGCGGATCGACCCTGCCCGACACGTGCACGACGTTCGGGTCCTCGAAGCAGCGCACGACGTGGACGATCGCGTCGGTCTCGCGGATGTTCGCGAGGAACTGGTTGCCCAGGCCCTCGCCCTTCGAGGCGCCCGCGACCAGGCCCGCGATGTCGACGAACTCGACCGTGGCGGGCAGCACCCGCTCGGGCTTCGCGATCTCGGCGAGCTTCGCGAGCCGCGGGTCCGGCACCTCGACGATGCCCACGTTCGGCTCGATCGTGCAGAACGGGTAGTTCTCGGCCGCGATGCCGGCCTTCGTGAGGGCGTTGAACAGGGTCGACTTGCCGACGTTCGGCAGGCCGACGATGCCGCATTTCAGGGACATGGGGACACCTCGGGGCGGGGCGCGCGGCGGCGGTCGTCGCGGCCGCGCGCCGGGAAGGGCGGCATTGTACGCGGGCGGGCCAGTGCGACGGGCGGGTGCGCCGGCCGTCCGATCAGCCCGGCGCGGCGCGCGCGGCGCGGGCGCCGCGGCCCGCGAGGATCACCGCCGCGAAGCCCGCCGCGGCGATGCCCACCGCGATGGGCGACAGGTCGGGCGTGCGGCCGGGCAGCGCGGTCTGCGCCCACTCGCTCGCGGCGAGCAGCCCGACCGCGAGCGTGGCCCACCGGGCCGTCCGGCCGTCGATCGCGTGGCCGGTCGCGACCACGGTCGCCGAGAACCAGGCGAACCAGCCCGCGAGCTGGATGCCCGCGATCGGGTCGCCGGCGAGCATCGCGATGCGCCAGCGGAACGCCCGCACCGGCCCGTACCCCGGCTCGAGCTGGTAGGCGAGCATCGCGACGACCGCGCCCGCGAGCGCGACGACCGCGCTCGCCCGGCGGCCGATCATCGGCACCGTGAGCACCAGCAGCGCGGCGACCGGCAGGGTCGCGAGCGCCGCCGCCGACGGCGCGTGGCCGATCGGCAGCAGCAGGCGCCAGCCGAGCATCGCCACCGCCAGCGCGGCGAAGGGGAGCACCGCGAGCGCGGGCCGGCGCAGCGGCAGCGCGAGCGCGAGTCCCACCGCGAGCCACTCGCCACCGCGCGCCGCCAACCGCCACGGATCGAGCGGCCCGCCGCCGAGCGCGGCCCAGGACGCCTTCAGGTTCTGCCGGAGGACCGCCGTGCTCGCGGCCGGCACCCAGGGCGCGGTCTCGGCGAGCGCCCACGCGAGCAGCGCGAGGCCGACGACCGCGGCGAGCCGGCCTTCATGGCGGCGCCCCGGCTGGCCTCGCAGCATCGCCAACCACACCGGATGCGCGAAGCGCGCGACCAGCCAGCCGAGCGCCGTGCCCGCCGTGTTCGCCAGCAGGTCGTGCCAGGACGAGGTCCGGCCGGACAGGCAGGCCTGCGCGGCCTCCATCGACAGCGACAGCGCCGCGCCGGCGAGCGTCGCGAGCCCGCCGGCGGCGAGCGCCGCGGCGAGGCCCGCCCGACCGCCGGGGCGCCGGCCGAGCCACGCGAATCCGAGCGCCACGCCGAGCAGCAGGTAGGCGAACACGTTGCCGAGCAGGTCGGACCCCGAGACACGGCTCGACTCCCGCAGCAGCGTGGTCCCGAACGCGCTGCAGTCGATCCAGCCGTACCGGGCGAGGCTCGCGTAGGCGATGCCGGCCAGCGCCGCCGCGACGACCGCGTCGGCCCGTTGCACGGGCGGGCGGCGGGCCGGTCCGTGGCGCGGCGTCACCGGGACGACTCCAGCGGCTCGAGGCGCGCCGGATCGGGCGCGCGCACGAAGTCGGCGAGGTCGTCGACCATCGCCTCGCACTCGGCGATCGTGCGCCGCCAGTCGCGGATCCGGCCGTCGTGATCGAGGCCGTGGCGATGGAAGTCGGACCGGTCCGGCAGGCGGCCGCGCGGCACGCGTGCCAGGAGCGCGTCCGACGGCACCGCCAGCAGCACGTCGTCGAGCCAGTGCCGCTGGCCGCGCGGCCCGCGCCGTCGCCACGGCAGCGACTTGTCGAGCCAGCCGGGCGTGAGCCAAGGGGTGAAGTGCGGGAAGAGCACCAGCCCGTCGAGCGACTGCCAGCGCAGGTGCAGGTGGTAGTCGACCAGTCCGCCGTCCCAGTACAGGCCGGGCGGCGCGTGCGCCGGGTCGCGCACGCCCGCGGCGAGCAGGGGGATCGTGCCCGAGGCGAGCAGCGCGTCGACCGCGTTGTCGGCGGTCAGGGCGACGTGGCGCGTGGAGAACGCGTCGTCGGGCCATGGGGCGTGCCGGAGCGCGGGCGCGCCGAGCCCGAACACCACCCGCTGCAGGTGGGCGCCGAGGCGTGCGCGCGACAGCAGGTTCGCCCAGGCCGGCCGCGCGAAGGCCGCGCGCGTCTCGCGCTGCGCGACCGCGCCGCGGCCGCGGGCGGTGACGACCGCGAGCGCATGCCCGGCGCGCGCGCCCTCGACGAAGCGCGCCGCACCGTCGAGCGTCGCCTCGACGATCGCGCGGCAGGTGCGCGCGACGAGCCGGGTGCTCGGCGACATCGGATAGCGCTGCAGCTCGAGGTAGGCCTCGCCGAGCCGCCGGGTCGCGGCCGCGCCGTCGGGGTGCGCCGCTGCGGCCATCCGCCACGCGCCGATCGAGGCGCCCACGAGCAGCCGCGGGCGCGGCGCCGACGCGAGCCACTCGCCGAACATCCAGGCGTCGAGCGGCAGGAACGCGAGCCCCTTCGGCCCGCCGGCCGCGGCCGCGACGCCCGCGACCGCCTCGGCCCGCAGGCCGTCGCGCGCGATCCGCTCGCGCGCGCGCGGCCCGGCGAGCAGCCGCAGCGCCCTCATCCGCGCACGCGGTCGCGGGGCGCGCGCCGGACCGCGGATCGCGGGGTCGTCACGTCGCGCGCGGCACGGTGTGCAGGCGCTGGCCCGCGCGCTCCCACTGGCCGGCCGCGAGCATCGGCACGATCTCGAGCGCGGCCGGCAGCCGGTCGTCGATCGCCTGCTGCTCGGCGCGGGACGGTCGCTGCAGCACGAAGTCGACCACCTCGCGCCCGGGGTACAGGTCGCGCGGATGGCCGATGCCGATGCGCAGCCGCCAGTAGTCGGGACCACCCATCGCGGCGGTGATGTCCTTCAGGCCGTTGTGCCCGCCGCTGCCGCCGCCGCGCTTGAGCTTCACCGTCCCCGGCGGCAGGTCGAGCTCGTCGTGGGCGACGAGGATCTCGGCGGATCCGATCTTGTAGAACTTCGCGAGCGCCGAGACCGACTGGCCGGAACGGTTCATGTAGGTCGAGGGCTTGAGCAGCCACACGTCCGCGCCGTCGATCCGCACGCGCGCGGCCTCGCCGTGGAACGGCCGCTCGCGGCGCCAGCTGCCGCCGTGCGCGCGCGCGACCGCGTCGACGAACCAGAAGCCGGCGTTGTGCCGGTCGGACTCGTGCTCGGGGCCGGGATTGCCGAGCCCGACGATCAGGCGGATCGCGGTCATGCGGGGACGTCGCTGCGGTTCGGTCGTTCGGGCGCCAGTGTAGGCGATGGCCGCGTGGCGCCGGAAACGACGGGCCCCCGGGCGGCTCGCGCCGCGCGGGGGCCCGTCGGGTCGGCGCGAGCGTGCGCGCCGGCCGGCTTACTTCTTGTCGTCCTTCTTGGCCGGAGCGGCCTTCGCCGCCGGAGCGGCCGCGGCCGCGGGCTCCTCGGCCGCGTCGCCGCCGCCCTTGACGGTCGCGACCACCAGCACCGGATTCTCCTTCGACTGCACCGGCGTCACGCCCTCGGGGAAGGTCACGTCCGACACGTGGATCGGATGGCCGGCGGTCAGGCCCGACAGGTCGACCTCGATGAACCCGGGCAGCGCGCCCGGCAGGCAGACGACGTCGATCTCGGACATCACGTGGCTCACGATCGCGGCCGAGAGCTTCACCGCCGGCGAGAGCTCCTGGTTCACGTAGTGCAGCGGGACCTTGACGTGGATCTTCTGGTCGGCCGCCACGCGCTGGAAGTCGATGTGCATGACCTGCGGCTTGTACGCGTGCCACTGCACGTCGCGCAGCAGCACCTTCTCGGCCTTGCCGTCGAGCTCCATGTCGAGGATCGATGCGTGGAACGCCTCGACGCGCAGCGAGTGGTACAGCGGGTTGTGGTCGATCTCGATCGCCGTCGGGGTCGCGGTGCCCCCGTAGACGATGCCGGGCACCTTGCCCGAACGGCGCAGACGGCGGCTCGCACCCGAACCCTGCGCGGAACGTGTCGTTGCGACGACTTTCATCGCGAACTCCTTCACGGTCGACCCGGGCTCCGCGACCAGAGCGCCGGGCGTTCAACACCCCGCCGCGAGGCGGGGACCTGGTTCGCCCGCACGCGGCGGGCATTCGGAGGGCTCGACGCTCGCGCGCCGCGCCCGGTAAGGCTCATTCGTCGACGAACAGCGACGACACCGAGTCGGCGCGGTTGATCCGCAGGATCGTCTCGGCGAGCAGGCCCGCGCAGCTGAGCACGCGGATCTTGCCGCAGGCCTCGGCGGTGGGGGACAGCGGGATCGAGTCGGTGACGACCAGCTCGTCGAGCGCCGACTGCGAGATGCGCTCGACCGCGTTGCCGGACAGCACCGCGTGCGTGCAGTACGCGAGCACGCGCGTGGCGCCGTGCTCCTTCAGCGCGTCGGCCGCCTTGGTCAGGGTGCCCGCGGTGTCGACCATGTCGTCCATGATCACGCAGGTGCGCCCGCGCACCTCGCCGATGATGTTCATCACCTCGGAGACGTTCGCCTTCGGGCGGCGCTTGTCGATGATCGCGAGGTCGGTGTCGAGCCGCTTGGCGAGCGCGCGGGCGCGCACCACGCCGCCGACGTCCGGCGACACGACGATGCACTCGGAGAGGTTCTGCGTCGCGACGTCGGACAGCAGCACCGGCGCCGCGTAGATGTTGTCGACCGGGATGTCGAAGAACCCCTGGATCTGGTCGGCGTGCAGGTCCATCGTCAGCACGCGGTCGACGCCGGCGACCTCGAGCATGTTCGCGACGACCTTCGCGCTGATCGCGACCCGCGAGGAGCGCACCCGCCGGTCCTGGCGCGCGTAGCCGAAGTACGGGATCGCCGCGGTGATCCGGCCGGCCGACGCACGCTTGAGCGCGTCGACCATGACCATCAGCTCCATCAGCGTGTCGTTGGTCGGCGCGCAGGTCGACTGGAGCACGAAGACGTCCTTGCCGCGGACGTTCTCGAGGATCTCGACCATCACCTCGCCGTCGGAGAAGCGGCCGACGGTGGCCTTGCCCAGGCGGGTGCCGAGTCGTTCCGCGACGGCCTCGGCGAGCTTCGGGATGGCGTTGCCGGTGAACACCATCAGGCCTTCCGGCTTGAGGAGTTCAGGAGCGCTGCGGATGGGCCGGTTCATCGTCGCGGAACAGGAAAGGTGGGCTGGGGAGGAAGGATTCGAACCCTCGAATGCCGGAATCAAAATCCGGTGCCTTAACCAACTTGGCGACTCCCCAACGGGTGCCGGGACAGCCCGCGACAGACCCGGACCGTACCGACCTCGCGGCGCAGGACCTCCCCCGCCATCCGCCCGGCCAGGGCTTCGGTGGGGGCGGGGCAGAACACGCACGCGCCGGAACCCGACATCCGGGCCCGGGCGGGATCGAGCCCCGCCGCGACGGCGGCCTCCTTCAGCGCGACGAGTGCCGCCGCCACCTCGGGATACCGCTTGACGACCACCGGTTGCAGGTCGTTTCCGCCCTGCCAGACCCGGTCGTCCCGCGAAAGACCCGCGATTCTGAGGGGTTCGGTGTCACGTGTCAAATCGGGGGCGCCGAACGCCGCGGCGGTCGGGACGGCCACCGGAGGGGCCACGACGACGTGCCAGCACG
>Ga0116191_1002515_pt1 | contig 13943 bp, 14 predicted proteins | sample AD_UKC111_MetaG_FD_89897 | JGI IMG/M metagenome (GOLD analysis project Ga0116191, IMG submission 89897) | Active sludge microbial communities of municipal wastewater-treating anaerobic digesters from Hong Kong - AD_UKC111_MetaG | ecosystem: Engineered > Bioreactor > Anaerobic > Digestate...
ACCCCGGGGAGGATCCTGGATCATTTAGAGCGGCGAACTTTAAATCTTAGTAAGGTGCAGATGGTTGTGCTTGACGAAGCAGATGAAATGCTGGATATGGGCTTTATTGAGGATATGGAAGCGATCCTGGAAAAAGTGCCTGCGGTAAGACAGACCATGTTATTTTCCGCGACAATGCCGGCGCCGATTCAAAAATTAACCGATAAATATTTGCAAAATCCAACTTTTGTCAACGTGAATAGAGAAACCCTAACTGTGCCGCTGATTCAGCAATATTATTACGAAATTGCCCAGGGGACAAAGGTAGATGCACTTTGTCGGATTCTCGACTATGAAAACTATGATTCCGTGATCATTTTTTGCCGCACGAAGCGCGGGGTGGACGAACTGGTAGCCAATCTGCAAACAAGAGGCTACTTTGCCGAAGCTTTGCATGGTGATTTGACACAGGTACAAAGAGATAAAACAATGAATGCCTTCCGCAACGGTGATATCGAACTGCTGGTAGCCACTGATGTGGCAGCCAGAGGGCTGGATATTGAACGGGTCAGTCATGTGATTAATTATGATATTCCGCAGGATCCGGAAGCGTATGTGCACAGAATCGGGCGAACCGGCAGAGCAGGAAAAGAAGGGAAAGCACTGAATATCATCATTCCGCAGGAATACCGGCATCTGAGAATGATCGAAAAATTGATCAAAACAAAAATCACCAAAATACCGGTACCTACTGTGCAGGAAGTAGTCGCCCAGCAAAAAGAGGTCATTCAAAAAACCATTGAAGAAATTATCCAAGAAGCAGATTTACAAGTATACAAAAACATTGTTGAAGATTTAACCAGTTATTTTAGTCCAATTGACATTGCGGCGGCTGCTTTAAAACACGCTTTAATGCAACATGGCACCGAGTTAACCGAAATGGATTTTATGGGTGATTTCGGCAATACGGGAGCGCGGAAAGGCATGGTGCGTCTCTTTATGACCATCGGCCGGCAGCAAAAAATTACGCCGCGCGATTTGGTCAAGATTATTTCCGAGGAAACGGGGATACCCCCCAAAGCGGTTGGCGATTTAAGTATTTTTGATAAATTCAGTTTTGTGGAAATCCCGGAAGATGAGGCGTACAGAGTTATTTATACCATGGATCATTTGACCATCAAAGGACGAAAAATTTCTGTGCAATTAGCCCGGGCAAAGAGTTGACAAAGTATACCAGTTCAGATATAATGATATCGAACAAATGTTTTGTGTAAATGTAAGGAAGTAGAGGAGGATGTACATGTCTGATAAACAAAAAGCGCTGGAAATGGCTCTTTCATCAATCGAGAAACAATTTGGGAAAGGCTCCATTATGAGACTGGGTGAAGCATCCGCAAAACTGGCTGTCGAAACAATTTCTACAGGAATTCTAACACTGGATATGGCCCTCGGCGTTGGCGGTGTCCCCCGGGGAAGGGTTATTGAGATCTACGGACCTGAATCATCAGGAAAAACAACAGTGGCCTTGCATATTATCGCCGAAGCCCAAAAGGGCGGGGGAGTGGCCGCGTTTATTGACGCAGAACATGCGCTCGATCCAAACTATGCCCGTAATTTAGGGGTTGATATAGACAATTTACTTATATCGCAGCCGGATACCGGTGAACAGGCTTTGGAAATTGCCGAAGCCTTAGTGAGAAGCGGGGCAATTGATGTAATAGTCATCGATTCGGTGGCCGCTTTAGTACCCAGAGCCGAGATTGAAGGAGAAATGGGCGATGCACACGTGGGGCTGCAGGCACGTTTAATGTCTCAGGCTTTGCGTAAACTTACAGGCGCCATCAGTAAATCTAACACCATCGCCGTCTTTATTAATCAAATCAGGGAAAAAGTCGGCATCATGTTTGGTAATCCGGAAACTACGCCCGGTGGTAGAGCCTTAAAATTCTATGCTTCCGTCCGCATGGAAGTGCGAAAAATCGAAACCTTAAAACAAGGCTCTGATATGGTGGGCAATCGCACCAGGGTTAAAGTAGTGAAAAATAAGATTGCGCCGCCTTTCAAACAGGCTGATTTCGATATTATCTATGGGGAAGGGGTATCCCGGGAAGGCAGTATCCTTGATCTTGCCGTAGAGATGGATATCATCGAAAAAAGCGGCACCTGGTTTTCCTATAATGGCACACGTTTAGGACAGGGAAGAGAAAATGCCAGAATCTATCTGAAAGAAAATGCCGAGCTGGCCAAAGAGATTGAAAACAAGATCCGGGAAACTTTTGTGCCAGCCGTCTGCCCATCCTCCTCTGATGATGCGGCTGAATAGAATTGTGGTTCTATGAAGGAAAAAATTCCACCCAAAAACCCGCTCGTTCTGGCTTTAAAAAGATTGACCTATCGTGCCGCCAGTTGTAAGGAAATTGATGATTATCTGACCAAAGCCGGTTTTACTGCCGCCCAAAGGGAAATAGTACTGCAACAACTAAAAGAATGGCGCTATCTTGATGATCGTAAACTGGCCATCTCCTTATGTGCGGAGTATCAGCAGCATAAACACATGGGATATTCCCTGATCTGTCAAAAGTTACGGCAAAAGGGAATACCCCATGATGATATTCTGGCGGCCCTGGAGCACTACGATGAGGCACAGGAACTGGAGGCTGCCGAGTATTTAGCGGAGAAATACCTGCTGAGGGCGGAAAAAGACGAACAGCCTGAACCTGAACGTATCTGCAAGATAAAAAGTGCTTTGGCACGTCATCTGCAGCGTAAAGGATTTTCCAGAGCCATCACCTTAAAAATAATTAATCAAAGGTTTCCGGAATAAAAGAGTTCCTGCTTATTAAAGAAGCACAACTGACAACTTTCATTCAGAAAATAGTGTTAGTTCGATGCTTGACAGCTATACTTTAAAGAATTAGAATTAAAACTGGAGAATAAGGTTTACTATTTCTGCCAATTAGGATTTAGCATATATATATATTTATTGATAATGTGTATATTACCCTAAATCCCTTTAACGGGTTTTTATAATATGAAAGATGACATCTGAGGCATATTGTAAATACCGATTTAATATATTGGCAGAAAATTGATAACCGAGATTCTTCGGTTATTATTTTATTTTACTTGTATAGGAGGTGAAAGTGATAATTAACTATTTTCTAACCGCAATTGTAGCTATCTGTGTAGGTTTATTGGCTGGCTATTATTTTCGCAAAAGAATAGCCGAAGCAAAGATTGTCTCTGCAGAGGAAGCCGCTAAGAAAATGCTGGAGGATGCGGAAAAGGCTGTGGAGGCTAAAAAGAAAGAAACGATTCTCGAAGCAAAAGAAGAAGCTCACCGGATCCGTTCGGAAGTAGACAAGGAAACCCGTGACAGGCGAAATGAGCTTCAACGACTGGAAAGACGTTTGTTACAAAAAGAAGAGATGTTAGACAGAAAAGCGGAATCAGTGGAAAGAAAAGAAGAAAACATTCAAGCTTTGGAACAGGAACTCAACAATCAAAAAAAGGTGGTAGCTGATACTTTGCAGCTACAAATGTCTGAGCTACAGAGAATTTCCAATTTATCTTTTGATCAAGCCCGTGAAATCCTATTAAATAGAGTAGAAGAAGAAATCAAACACGAAACGGCCATGCTGATTAAGGAATATGAAACCCAGGCCAAAGAAGAAGCAGATAAGCGGGCGAGAGACATCATTTCCCTGGCAATACAACGTTGTGCTGCTGATTATGTTGCTGAATCAACAGTATCGGTTGTGGCGTTGCCTAATGATGAAATGAAAGGCCGAATTATCGGTCGCGAAGGACGTAATATCAGGACCTTAGAGACACTGACCGGTATTGATTTAATCATTGATGATACCCCTGAAGCAGTTATTTTGTCTGGTTTTGATCCGATTCGCAGAGAAGTGGCCCGTACAGCTCTAGAAAAGTTAATTCTGGATGGTCGGATTCATCCGGCGCGCATTGAAGAAATGGTTGAAAAAGCACAAAAGGAAATCGACCAGAAAATCAAGGATGAAGGCGAACAAGCAACCTTTGAAACCGGCGTTAATGGACTTCATACTGAATTAATAAAACTCTTAGGACGTCTTCAATATAGAACCAGTTACGGCCAAAATGTACTTAAGCATTCAATCGAAGTAGCTCATTTAGCGGGCGTTATGGCAGCGGAACTCGGCGTGGATGTTGCTCTGGCGAAAAGAGCCGGACTGCTTCATGATATCGGGAAAGCTGTTGATCATGAAGTTGAAGGACCTCATGTCACGATTGGGGCAGATCTGGCCAAAAAGTACAGGGAATCCAATGAGATTATTCATGCTATTGCGGCTCATCACGGCGACGAACCATTTAGATCCATTGAAGCTGTGTTAGTTGCGGCAGCCGATGCTATTTCCGCGGCAAGACCGGGGGCGAGAAGAGAGACTCTGGAAGCATATATTAAGCGACTGGAGAAACTGGAGGAAATCGCCAATAAGTTTGAAGGTGTCGAAAAGTCCTATGCAATTCAAGCAGGTCGTGAAATCAGGATTATCGTTAAACCGGATAAGATTGATGATGTTACGTCTGTTACCATGGCCCGAGATATCGTGAAGTCAATCGAAGAAAACCTCGATTATCCCGGTCAGATTAAAGTAGTAGTGATTCGGGAAACCAGAGCAGTAGATTATGCAAAATAAGCGACCGATATGGTCGCTTCCCTTTTTCTTTTGCCTGTTTTAGCTCTAAACCCTTCTAAACCCTGTTACGTTGACTTCATAGAACAACATAAATTATCAAAGACTAAAATGAGCAAACTGCACATGGGTCTAACGTTCAACAAGTCAACATCCATACTGCTCATTCTAGACAAGGAGGATTATCATGATAAATGTCTTAATGATCGGAGATATCGTTGGTTGCCCGGGGCGGAATGCCGCCAAGCAATATTTAAAGGAAAACGCAGAGCGGTATGACTTCATCATCGCAAACGGGGAGAATGCGGCCGGCGGGAATGGGATCACCCAAGAGATACTGCACGAGCTTTATCATGCCTCGATTGACTTTTTCACAATGGGTAATCATGTCTGGGATAAAAAAGAAATCCTGCAATTTATCGAGCATGAACCGAACTTAATCAGACCGGCTAATTATCCGCCGGGCACTCCGGGCAGGGGCACTAACGTGATTAAACTAAGGCAGGGGGTTAAAATCGGCCTCATCAATCTCTCCGGTCGTGTCTTTATGCCGCCGTTAGATTGTCCTTTCCGTCTTGCCGAGCAGTTGGTGGAAGAAATGCGGAAAGAAACCCCGGTGATTATTATTGATTTTCATGCCGAAGCCACCTCAGAAAAAATGGCCTTTGGCTGGTTTATGGACGGACGGGTCTCCGCCGTATTAGGCACACATACTCATATCCAAACCGCTGATGAACGTATTTTACCGCACGGCACCGGCTACATAACCGATGTAGGTATGACCGGCCCTTATAATTCGGTGCTGGGAGTTGAGAAAGGTATTGTCATTAATAAATTTGTAACCCAATTACCGGTTCGCTTTGAAATAGCGGACGGAGAGATGCAGTTTAACGGAGTTGCCCTGCAAATTGATGAAAAGACCGGTTTATGCACGAAAATCACGCGCATTCAACAGATCATTCCCAGCGCATAATCTGTCGATAAAGCGTAAATATTATTGAAAATTACGATATAATTTTTGAAAAGAGACAGGAATTTTTTCAACCATGTAGAATATATAAATTAGTGAAAAATCTATAGTATATTACTTATGACGAGGGAGGTTACAAGAGTGGAAGTTCTGAAGGTTTCAGCAAAATCCAGTCCAAACGCTGTTGCAGGTGCATTAGCAGGCGTTATCAGGGAAAGAGGATGTGCAGAAATTCAAGCTATTGGTGCAGGTGCCCTAAATCAATCGGTTAAAGCAGTTGCAATTGCAAGAGGCTTTGTTGCCCCAAGTGGCATAGATTTAATTTGCGTTCCTGCCTTTACCGATATTGTTATCGATGGTGAGGAAAGGACAGCCATTAAGCTCATCGTGGAACCTAGATAACGAATATTTATTCATTAACTAAGACCTGTTCAAGACAGGTCTTTTTTAGTTTATTGAAAGTACCGATTTATAAAGGCTCTATATCAACAGTTGGGTGGCAAGTATTGACAACATTCTTTTAATCAGATATCGTTTACTTAAAACCTGATCCAGCTTGTAAGCTCTTAAAACCTCTATCATCAACAGGTTGTTTAAACCTATAAACTTACACTCTGAAAGCGTTGGAAGTTTTCGAGGAGTAGCGTTAAAGTGAGGAGTGAGTATAAATGAAATTATTCAGAACGGCAACATCGCAGACTACCTAAACAATCTTAAAAGGCTGCTGCCCTTGAGGAAGGCAGAATTTGAGAAAATATTAAGCAATGATACTAGCATAAGAATGTTTGGAAGCAGCGAAAACAGACATCCTGATTTAAAGGAGCTTCTTCAGACGCTTAAAGAGGGTATTGATTACAATGCACCCTTCAGTTTGAAATTAGGTGAATAGGGTAAAGAAAAAATAAATATTAGAGCAATAATGCTGCCGTTGGCGAGAGCCAACGGTGGCATTTTTTAATAAATCATATTGCAGACCTTTATTAAATATCATATTAGAAGTATATTTATAGATGAAGGTCTGGTGAACAGTAATGCTCATTGTGGACGGCCATTGCGATACCTTGTTAGCCTTATATAAAAATGCCCGTTCCTTTTGGGAGGAAAATAAGAAGGGACATCTCGACTGGCCCCGTTTACAAAAGGGATTGCTGAAGGTGCAATTCATGTCCATCTATATAGAACCACAGTATAAACCCTATGGCGCATTATGTCGATCCTTGGAACTGATCGACTATTATCAGCTGCTTTTACTGGAGGGAGAGGGAAAGCTAGCTACGGTTTTTTGGAAAGAAGATTTACAATGCTTAAAAAATGACCCCCGTTTACGGATTGTTTTAGCGATTGAAGGGGGAGAAGCACTGGAGGGCAGGCTCAGCACCTTACGGATCTTCTACCAGTTAGGGATTCGTTCCCTTACTTTAACCTGGAATCAAAGAAACCAGTTAGCTGATGGGATGGGGGAAACAGTAACCAAAGGAGGGTTAACAACCTTCGGGCGGGAAGTAGTACGGGAAATGAACAGGTTGGGTATGCTAATTGATATCGCTCACCTTTCCGAAGCCGGGTTTTGGGATGTCTTAAATATAAGTGAACAGCCTGTTGCGGTTACGCACGCCTGTTGTGCAGCCTTGCACGAGCATGCCCGCAACTTAACTAATGAACAATTACAGGCTTTGGCCGAAAATGAAGGCATTATCGGCATCAATTACTGTCCTCATTTTTTGGGCAAACAGAAAAAAATTACGATCGATCATGTCATTGCCCATCTGGAATATGCTGTCTCCGTGGCCGGGATTAATCATGTGGGACTGGGTTCGGATTATGACGGTATTGATAAGGCTCCGCAAGGGCTTGAAGATGTGGCCAAAGTACCCGCATTAATCGATAAATTGCTCCAACGCGGCTGGCATGAAGAAGAAGTAAAAAAAATTATGGGAGGTAATTTCATCCGTGTCTTGGAAACTGTCTTACCGGAGCAGACAAATAAAGAAAAGTGATCTTCATGTGCACACCACGGCTTCCGATGGGAAATATCAGCCCCGGGAGGTCGTCCGGTTGGCTGCCGGGAAGGGGATTACTTCTCTCGCCATTACCGATCACGATACGCTCTCCGGTTTACAGGAAGCTCAGGCTGAATGTAGCAAATACGGGCTAAAGTTTATTCCCGGCATTGAATTAAGTACGAGCTATGCAGAAAAAGAAATCCATCTTTTAGGTTATAATATTGATAGGACAAGCCGTTCTTTAAACGCCGCTCTAACTGAATTGCAAAATGCCCGCCGGCACAGAATCGAAAAAATGGTCAAAAAACTGGCAGACAGCGGTATCCCGATTACCATGCAGACGGTGCAAAGCAAATCCGCGGGGAGCAGTATCGGCCGGCCACATATTGCGTTAGTCTTAAAGGAATTAGGCATCGTAAAGACCATTGACGAAGGGATTAAGAATTATTTGAGCCCCGGGTGCCCGGCTTATGTGCCAAGATATCGCCTCTCGCCATTTGAGGCCATTGATTTAATTAAGGAAGCCAACGGTATTCCGGTTTTAGCCCATCCGGGTATTAGCACCCCTCTTGAGCTTATCCCCAATTTAATTAACTATGGGCTGCAAGGAATTGAAGTATATCATCCGAAACACACCGCCGACCAAATCGTTTTTTATTTGCATTTCATTGCCGACACGGCAAAATCGCTGTTAATTACCGGTGGTTCTGATTTCCACGGCTATGAAAAAACCGATTATGCTAATTTCGGAGCCATGAAAGTGCCTTTACGCAGTCTCAGAATCCTCAAAAGCTACCGGCCCGGTTAAGACAAAAAGAAGTGCTCATAAAAATAACCACAAGAGGGAAAGAATAGGGAAATACTCTTTATGAATATACATAAAGAGAAATGTGAAGCGAGGTGGGCTGATTTGTCTTGTTACAACGATTATGCTTATTTTCAAAAGAAAATCAGGGATTTGGAAAATCAGGTCAATCAGCTTAGAATCAGCAGAAGGGTGTTAATGAATCTTATTGAAAAAATTGAAAGTGATAAAAAAGAAATTTTAAGACAGTTGGAAAAGGAAAAACACAAGTTAAAATTGAATAATCAAAAATACGCAAAATGGCTGATGGAAAACAACTCTCGATATATGGAATTAATCCACCAGGTAAATAAGGCAAATGACATCATAAGGGAGGACTAAAGTTGGCGAAAATTATCCTGATTTCCGGAGGAGTCCGCAGCGGAAAAAGTTCCTTCGCGGAAGAATTAGCCCTGAAAATGGACAAACCTGTGGCGTATCTGGCCACGGCGCAGGCTTTGGATGAGGAAATGAGGGTCCGCATAGAAATACATAAAAAAAGACGCGCTCCGGAAAAGTTTTATACCTTTGAAGAACCATATTTTATTCAGGACCTGCTTTTAAAGCATCAGCACAAATTCCGGACCTGGTTACTGGACTGCCTGACTTTATATATTGCCAATCTTCTTTATGCGCAGGTTGATCCGACAAAAATCACTAATCAGTTTATTAACACCACCATTGAACAGGAGATTCTGAGCCAGATTAATACGCTCTTGGAAACCATCGCTGCTATAAAGATTAACTTTGTGGTCGTCACGAACGAAGTGGGCTGGGGACTGGTTCCTGCTGATCCCGTCAGCAGAGCATATCGAGATATTCTAGGGCGGGTAAATCAGCAATTTGCGGCAGCGGCGCATGAAGTGTATTTGCTGGCCATGGGTCTGCCCCTGAAACTAAAGTAGCAACATCCAAAAAATTCGTTTTAAGAAGAATAAGCAGGAAGGTGAGCAGAGTGAGAGGATTCATTATTGCGCTAACTTTTTTAACCCGTTTTAAAATTAATTCGAAGCAATCAATTCCACCTGAGGATTTTAGTAAGGCCACCTATTATTTTCCGCTGATTGGTCTCTTTATCGGGCTGATCCTGTCCCTCACTTCCGTTGTGGGAAGAGCATTTCTGGAACCACCAACCATAGCCGGCATAATCCTGATTCTCGAAGTAGTCTTAACCGGCGGAATCCACTTAGATGGATTAAGCGATACCTGTGACGGGGTTTTCGCGGGAAAGGAGCGTGACAAAATCCTCGAGATTATGAAGGACAGCCATGTAGGAGCCATGGGGGTCATCGGGCTCTTTTCGGTTTTACTCTTGAAATGGCTTTTCCTGGCGGAGATTTTGGCTTGTCCTCAGCAGCTCTTCTCAGTCCAATTATTTGTGCTCATTCTGATGCCCTTGCTCGGACGTTGGGCCATGACCTGTGTCGTTTTTCTATATCCTTCGGCCCGCGAGGAAGGGTTGGGAATGCTTTTTAAAAAGAACCTGAAAAAATTCGGTCTTTCCATAGTCTCACTCTATTGCCTGGATATAATCCTCATCCTGATTCTTCTTTTTGCGCGATTGAGTACTCAGCATGTGTTGCTCGAACAGCTACTTATAATCAGCATGGTATTGCTAGTGACCTTTTGTACGGCCTTCATCATGGCTAACCGGCTTAATCAGCTATTAGGCGGTCATACCGGCGATACGTACGGGGCGATCAATGAAGGCACGGAATTAGCCTTTTTAGGTTTTTGTCTTCTTTTTAGTGGTATCTTGAACCAGTTCAATCTCTAAGATCATCCTTGGGAGGAGAAGTGATGGCTTTAAAAATTTTTTTGGTGCGGCATGGTCTGACTTCCTGGAATCATGTGCACCGTTATCAAGGACATACCGATATTGTCCTAAGCGAAGACGGAATAAAACAGGCCTATGCGTTAAAAGAGAGGTTTAGTAATACACCTGTTGAGGCAATCTATAGTAGTGACCTTCAACGGGCGAGGAAAACCGCAGAGATTATTAATGAAGCGCACTGCCTGCCTCTACATACCTGTCCGGATTTAAGGGAGATTAATTTTGGCAGCTGGGAAGGACTCACTTTTGCCGAGATTGCCGAGCGGTATCCTGAATTGAGTCAAAAATGGCTCACTACCCCACATCTAGTAGAGCTGCCCGCAGGGGAAAGCCTGGCCAAAGTTCAGGCAAGGGGAATGGATGTTATGCAAAAAATCATTGGGGGCCATCCGGAGGGACAGGTTATCGTGGTCGCCCATGGCGTCATTATAGCGACCATCCTGGGCGGCTTATTAAAAATACCTTTACATCAAATGCAGGAATATAAGCAGGATAATACGGCCGTCTCCCTGGTGACGGTTGCCCCGTGCGCCGGGAAACAGTTTCCCTTGGAATATGAGGCTAGTTTAGAACTGTTTAATGATTTAGCTCACCTGGGAAGCAGTTAAAGGAGGAGTACCCGCTTTGTCATATCCAAGAAACAAACGCAGCAAATGGATGATGGTCTGGAATATCCCCAGGCTTTTAAAAAGAACCTGGTTGCTCTTGAAGGACCCGGCGGTGTCGGAAGGAAGGAAAGCATTATTCATCATCGCTGCTTTAGCATATTTGTTTTGGCCTTTTGATCTAATCCCTGATCTGCCCTTGCTGGGGCAGCTTGACGACCTGGGCGTGCTTTTTCTGCTCATGAATTGGTTTGTCAGGAAAACACCGCCGTCAGAGCCTGAAGCAATTGAGGCTGATTATTATTATGTTGATGATGAGCAGAATTCTACAAAGGAAAATGAAAAATAAAAAATATAATAAAATTTACTTGACCCAATCAGGGCATAGTATGTTATAATTCCAATAATATAACTGCATCGAAGATAGAAGGAGGAGGTAGTATCGTGAGAGAAAACGATTTTTCGGGAAAAATGAACGGGCTATTCGAAGATAAATTTTCCAAAGTGGGTTTAACATTTGACGATGTTCTCCTGGTACCGGCACGTTCAGAAGTGCTGCCCAGAGATGTTGATGTTAGTACTCACCTCACCAAAAAAATCAAACTAAATATTCCCATTATGAGTGCCGGGATGGATACGGTTACTGAATCAAGAATGAGTCGCGCGATCGCAAGAGAAGGCGGCATTGGGGTTATCCATAAAAATATGTCCATCGAAAAACAGGCCATGGAAGTGGATCGAGTGAAACGTTCCGAACATGGGATTATTACTGATCCGGTTTTTTTAAGTAAAAACCACACGATTGGTGAAGCCCTGGAAATCATGGAACGGTATCATATCTCCGGTATTCCCATTACCGAAGGAACAAAGCTGGTGGGCATTATCACCAACCGGGATATGAGATTTGAAACCGATTTATCACAAAAAATTGATGATGTTATGACGAAGGATAAGTTAGTAACCGCCCCCGTCGATACTACACTCGAAGAAGCCAAAGAGATTTTAAGCAAACATAAAATTGAAAAACTGCCCCTCGTCGATGATGACTTTAATCTGAAAGGTTTAATCACCATTAAAGATATTGAAAAAGCCATCAAATATCCTAATTCGGCTAAGGATGAAAACAGCAGACTCCTGGTTGCGGCAGCTGTTGGTGTTTCTGTAGATACCTTTGACCGGGTGAAGGCTTTGGTAGAGGCAAAAGTTGATGTTATAGTTGTCGATACGGCCCATGGACATTCCATGGGGGTACTCAAAACAGTGGAAAAACTCCGTGAATTGTATCCCAATCTCGAAATTATTGCCGGCAATGTGGCAACCGCAGAGGCAACCCATGATTTAATTGCTGCCGGTGCTAATGCTGTAAAGGTGGGCATTGGACCCGGTTCTATCTGTACCACAAGGGTAGTGGCGGGGATTGGTGTACCACAATTAACCGCTATCTATGAATGCGCCTGCGAGGCGGCTAAAGAAGGAATTCCGATTATTGCCGACGGCGGAATCAAATATTCCGGCGATATCACTAAATCCCTGGCCGCAGGAGCCAGTGTGGTCATGATTGGTAGTTTACTGGCCGGCACTGAGGAAAGTCCCGGTGAAGTGGAGATCTACCAGGGCAGAAGCTATAAGGTATACCGCGGGATGGGCTCATTAGGGGCGATGAAAGACGGTTCCTGTGACCGTTATTTCCAGGAGAATATGCAAAAGCTGGTTCCGGAAGGAGTCGAAGGGCGGGTACCTTATAAAGGATCTGTCGCCGACACTATTTATCAATTAATCGGCGGGCTGAGAGCAGGAATGGGTTACACGGGCTGCAAGAATCTTGAAGAATTACGCACCAAGGCCCGCTTTATCCGGCAGACTTCAGCCGGTTTAAGAGAAAGCCATCCTCATGATATCCAAATCATCAAAGAATCCCCCAACTATACACTTTAATAAGTATTTTTAATATCTGCCCCCTTTTCTGAATAGTAATTAATAAAAAGAAAAGGGGGAGATTATTATCGCGATTATTTATTTAGCGAAGAAGAAAATCGCCCGCATCCTTTTGTTTTTGGTGATTATCAGCGCCACATTGATCATCTTTCCGATCCCTCTAAAAGAGGCGGCACAGGAGGTCATTAGTGTACTGGCGGGCAATAAACGTTTGCCAATTTATGCGGTGGAAACGTCGGAAAAAAAGGTAGCCATTTCTTTTGATGCCACCTGGGGAAATACACGCACGCCCAAAATTTTGCAAATCCTTGATGAATATAACGTGAAGACTACTTTTTTTCTGACGAACATTTGGGTTAAACAATACCCGGAATTAGCTCAAGAGATTACGGCTAGAGGACATGAGATCGGTTTGCATAGTGCTAATCACCCCAACTTAACCGAGCTTTCGGAAAGCAAGATTAAAGAAGAATTACAGGGAAATGCCGAGTTAATCTTTCAAACAACCAAATTTCAGCCGATCTTGTTCCGACCTCCGTTCGGAGCCTATAATAACTTGGTGATTAATACGGCCGAACAGCTAGGATTTATACCCATCCAATGGAGTGTTGATTCCTTAGACTGGCAGAATCTTTCGGCAGAACAAATATTCCAAAGAGTGACCACAATAATTCATCCGGGAGCTATTGTGCTCTTTCATAATGACGGAACAAACACCCCGGAGGCTCTTGTTGCCATCTTGACATACCTGAAAGAGGAAGGCTATACGGTTGTGCCAATCTCGGAATTACTTTACAAAGGAAAATATGATATTGATCACCGCGGCTTTCAGATTAATAAAGAAAATCAATAAGGAAGGCCAATAAGGAATATACCAAACATTACTAGGAGGCATTGGTTTCATGCAGAAGACAATCAGGGACTTAACACCATATGACCCCGGCTTAACTACGGAGCAATTAGCCCAAAAAATCGGGAAAAGGATCATCAAACTATCAGCAAACGAAAGCCTCTGGGGCCCGTCTCCGAAGGTTTATGATGCACTGCAGCAATCCTGTCCGCTCCTTAACTACTATCCGGATGGAGCAGCACAA
>Ga0116191_1002518_pt1 | contig 13938 bp, 11 predicted proteins | sample AD_UKC111_MetaG_FD_89897 | JGI IMG/M metagenome (GOLD analysis project Ga0116191, IMG submission 89897) | Active sludge microbial communities of municipal wastewater-treating anaerobic digesters from Hong Kong - AD_UKC111_MetaG | ecosystem: Engineered > Bioreactor > Anaerobic > Digestate...
AGGTAAAATGGACCGTAACCGGACATAACTCTGGAAAGCTGATGGAATGCAATTTTTCAGTATAGCACCGAAGGGGCAACTTCGCAAAGGCGGAGGAATCTCTCAGGTCAATAACAGAGCAGAAGGCGATTGCTTTCTGCTTTTTTGTTTTACCGGAACGCAAATGAAAAGTGAATAGGCGGATGATGGATGCGGGAGAGTCCTGCAAACAGGCACCGAAGGAGCAAGTTGCAAACCGGTCATAATTTGCGATGAACCTTTCAGGTAAGAGGACCGTATCCGGACAAAACTCTGGAAAGCAAATCAGTTTGCACCGAAGGAGCAAATCTTTGCATGATGATGCATAAGAGGAATCTCTCAGGTAAAGATACAGAGGAAGATGATATTAATTTATTATCGTCTTCTTTTTTTATCATATAGGAAATGTGGCCCAGCCACTTTTTTAAATAAAAAAATGTAAAGGAGGGTATTACAATGGCCAGAATTTTAGTAAGCGACGGCATTGAAAAAAGCGCCGCTGAAGAACTGAGAAAGATGGGGCATGAGATCGTCGAACAGCATTATTCGCCGGAGGAGCTCAAGGAGCAGGTCAAGGATTTTGACGTAATGATCGTTCGATCCGCCACTAAGGTAACGAAGGAGATCATTGACGGCGCATTGGAAACCAAGCGTCTGAAGCTGATCATCCGGGGAGGCGTCGGCGTAGATAATATCGACGTTCCCTATGCCATGGAAAACGGGATTGCAGTGTCCAACACCCCCAACGCGAGCAGCCTTGCGGTGGCGGAGCTGACAATCGGTCACATGTTCGCTTTGGCAAGGTATATTTACATCTCCAACGTAACCATGAGAGACGGAAAATGGGAAAAGAAAAAATATGAAGGAATCGAACTTGCCGGAAAGACATTAGGTCTGATCGGGTTTGGCAGGATTGCGCGGGAGACCGCAAAGCTGGCAAAGGCAATCGGTATGAAGGTCATATACAATGCGCGTTCCGGCCGGAAGGAGGGCTGTGACGAATTCGAGTATGCTCCGCTGGACGAACTCCTTGCAAGGTCGGATTTCATCTCTCTGCATATTCCTTATGACAAGGAGCAGGGAACCCTCATCGGACCGAAGGAATTTGAAAAGATGAAGGATGGCGTCTTCATCGTCAATTGTGCAAGAGGCGGGGTTTTGGACGAAGAGGCGCTGCTTGCGGCTCTGGATTCCGGGAAAGTTGCGGCTGCGGCATTGGACGTTTACGAACAGGAGCCCACGCCTAACACAAGGCTCTGTACCCACAGCAAAGTATGCGTAACTCCCCATATCGGCGCTTCGACGGCGGAAGCCCAGGAGAGGATCGGAAAAGAAATCGTTGAAATCATAAAAACCAGGCTGAGTTAGGGGGAGTCATATGGCACGGTTTAAACCCTTTAAAAGTATCAGGCCAAGGGCGGAGCTGGCGGCTAAAGTGGCGTCTTTGCCCTATGATGTCATGAACAGGGAAGAAGCAAAAATGATGGTCGCGGGAAATCCTGATTCCTTTCTGCATATTTCCAGGCCGGAAATCGATCTGGACGATTCGGTCGATCCGTATGATGAGATCGTTTACCGGACGGCAAGAAAAAATCTCGATTCCATGATCGAGAAAGGAAGCCTGATCCAGGATCAGGTGCCCAAGTTCTATATCTACAGGCAGATCATGCGGGGCCGGGTCCAGACGGGGATCGCGGGCTGTGCATCCATAGACGACTATCTGAACGATACGATCAGAAAACATGAGCTTACGAGGATAGAAAAGGAAATTGACAGAATCAACAATTTCGATCATTGCGGCGCGCATACGGAGCCGGTTTTTCTGACATACCGGAAGAATGAACCGATGCGATGCTTATTGAACGACTGGATCAAATGGAACAAGCCGCTTTACGATTTCACAAGCGACGACGGAATCACTCACATCGTCTGGGATATCGATGACGCCTCGGCAATCAAGGATATCGAAGAATTATTCGGGTCTATGGAGTATCTGTATATTGCAGACGGGCATCACAGAACCGCATCTTCTGTCAAGGTGGGTTTGAAAAGAAGGGAAGAAGCGGGCCGTTACAGCGGCGATGAAGAATTCAATTACATTCTGGCCGTCGCCTTTCCCGATGAGGACCTGTTCATCATGGACTATAACCGATTGGTCAGAGACCTGAACGGTTATACGGCGGAAGACTTCCTGACGGAGGTAAGGAGGAACTTTATCGTCGAGATGACAGGCGGACAGTATAAGCCAAAGGAAAAGCATACCTTCGGCATGGTTCTGGAGGGAAAGTGGTATAAGCTCACGGCAAAACCGGGGACCTTTGACGATCATAACGTGATCGACAGGCTCGATGTATCGATCCTGCAGAACAATCTGCTAGGGCCGGTCCTGGGGATCAAGGACCCCAGGACCGATAAACGGATCGATTTTTCCGGCGGGATCAGAGGGATCGAGGAACTGGAAAAAAGAACCGGGCAGGATATGAAGGTCGCATTTGCCATGTATCCGACGACGATCGAAGATCTGATCGCCGTTGCCGACTCGGGAAGGATCATGCCGCCCAAATCGACCTGGTTTGAACCCAAACTGAGAAGTGGTCTGTTTTTGCATAAGTTCTGATCATAAAGCGATATTATTTTGTATAAGGATAGGAGGGTATAAAAATGAATAGAGTTTATAATTTTTCGGCGGGGCCGTCCATGCTGCCGCTGAGCGTATTAAAAAAAGCGCAGGAAGAAATGCTGGATTACCGGGGTTCGGGAATGTCTGTCATGGAAATGAGCCACCGCTCAAAGATCTATGACGAAATTATCAAAGGCGCCGAAAGCGTGCTCAGAGAGATCATGGCAATTCCGGAGGACTACAGCGTTCTCTTCCTGCAGGGCGGGGCGTCCAGTCAGTTTGCAATGGTTCCGCTGAACCTGTTCCGCGAAAGCAAGACGGCTGATTTCGTCAATACCGGTACCTGGGCAATCAAGGCCATGAAGGAAGCGAAGAGATACGGCGCCGTCAATGTGGTGGCAACGTCGGAGGACACGAACTTCAACCGCATCCCGGAGCTTGACAAAAGCAAGTTCAATCCCGGCGCGGATTATTTTCACATCACGACAAACAATACGATCGAGGGCACAAGATTCACATCGCTTCCCGATACGGGAGATGTGCCGCTCGTTGCGGATATGTCCTCCAACATATTATCGGAAGAATATGATGTATCCAAATTCGGCGTGATTTACGCAGGGGCGCAGAAGAATATGGGGCCTGCGGGCGTGACTGTCGTGATCATCAGAAAAGATCTCCTTGGGAAAGCGATGGATATTACGCCGACGATGTTCAATTACAAGATTCATGCGGACGAGGGTTCTCTCTATAATACGCCTCCGACATACGCCGTATATCTGTGCAAGCTGGTCTTCGAATGGGTCAAGGAGCTCGGCGGAGTCAAAGCGCTTCAGAAAATCAACGAAGAAAAAGCTAGGATCCTGTACGATTTTCTGGACGAATCAAAGCTGTTCCGGGGAACCGTAGAGAAAAAGGATCGTTCCATCATGAATGTTCCGTTCGTATCGCCAAGCGCGGAATTGGACGCTCAATTCATCAAGGAAGCGGCTTCAAACGGTTTGATCGAACTGAAAGGGCACCGGTCGGTCGGCGGTATGAGGGCCAGCATATACAACGCAATGCCGGTGGAAGGCGTTCAAAAGCTGGTAGATTTCATGAAGAAATTCGAAACTGAGAATCGCTGAAAAATGAATGCAGAAATGGATTAAATTTTCTATTGAAGGAGGTAACGAGAATGAAAATTGTAGAAGGATTGAAATACTCGAGTGATCATGAATGGATCAAGGCGGAGGGTAAAACCGCCTATGTCGGAATCACGGATTATGCGCAGCACTCTCTGGGGGATATCGTTTACGTCGAACTGCCCGAGGTTGGCGCAAAGATCAGCAAGAATTCGGCTTTCGGAGTTGTTGAGTCGGTAAAGGCGGCTTCCGACGTTTTTCTGCCCGTATCCGGGACGATCATCAAAGTCAATGAGGCTCTTACGGAAGATCCGGCGCTGATCAACAGAGACGCCTTTGAAAACTGGATGGTCCAGATCGAAATGGACGATCCGAAGGAGCTGGACCAGCTCATGAGCGCTTCGGAATACAAAGAGATCTGCATCGAATAAAGGATGCGGGATGATGGGGGGATAGATCAATGAACGCTTTAAAAAGAACGGTACTATTTGACAGTCATGTGAAGCTGGGAGCGACTCTGGTGGACTTCGGCGGATGGGAGATGCCCGTCAACTATCCTTCCGGAATGGTGGAAGAGCATCTTTATACCAGGAAAAAGGCAGGAATCTTCGATGTTTCTCATATGGGCAGATTCGTGATATCCGGTCGGGAAGCCGTGAAATTCCTGCAATATGTCTTGACGAACAATGTGCTGGCCGTCGATATCATGCAGGCGCAATATACCATGATCCCCAACGAGAACGGCGGAGCGATCGACGACGCGTATCTTTACCGCTTTTATGAAGACGAGTATCTGCTCGTTGTGAACGCTGCCAATATAGAAAAGGATTGGGAGCATCTGAACAGGGAAATAAAACGGTTTGACGCACAGATTGCCGATCGGTCCAAAGAGCTTGCGATGATTTCCGTGCAGGGGCCCGAATCGAAAAACATCATAAAAAAACTGTTCGGCAGCGATTTCCTTACGGAACCCTTGAAAAATGCCCTGGGAATTCTCGACTATGGAGGGAAGGAAGTACTGATTGCAAGGACCGGATACACTGGCGAACCCCTGGGGTTTGAACTGTTTCTCAGCGCCGGGGATGCGGCGGCCGTCTGGGCGCGGCTGCTGGATCTCGGAGCCATGGCAATCGGTCTCGGCGCGCGGGACACCTTAAGACTGGAAGCCGGACTGCCTCTGTACGGACATGAGCTGGGGCTTGATGCCGACGGATGTGAAATCCCGATTTTCTCCTGCCCTCTGGCCAGGTTTGCAGTCAGCTTTGCCGACGCCAAGGGGAGTTATATCGGCAGGGAGGCTCTGTTAAAGCAGTTTCAGGGGTATCAGAAGATCATGGAAAGGAATTTTGCCGATCTTTCCGATTTGAAAAGGATCGTGAGGCCGATCGCGTTGACCGGCAGAGGAGTCGCAAGGGCGGGCTGCAAGGTTTTCAAAGGCGATAAGGAAGTCGGTTATGTCACCAGCGCCACGATGGTGCCTTATCTGAAGACGGAAGGAAACGGCCTTGAAAGCAGAATCACCGACGAGAAGGCAATGCGGGCCATCGGCCTTGCGCTGGTCGACGGGGACATCGAGCCGGACGACAATGTGGAGGTTGAAATCAGAGGAAACAAGGTAGCTGCAGTCATTGCGCCCTATCACCTGAAGAGCGACGCGCCGCCCTTCGCAAGACCGATCATTTATGGCGTCGAGGCCGGCCGCAAGTTTGAAAGTGCACCCGATTACAGGTCGAAGGCGCTGAACCTTCTGGAAAAAAGTCTTTACAATACCCGCTGGAGGCAAAGCGAGACGATCAACCTGATCCCGTCGGAACAGTCCCATTCTCCCGCCGTCAGGCTGCTGTCCGTAATGGATCCTTCCTTCCGCTATGCGGAGCACAAGAAAACAAAATCGTTCTATGATTATGATGTTTTCTACTATCAGGGAACAGGCTTCATCGACGAAGTGGAGCACCTGCTGAAGGAAGAACTGAAAACATACTTTCAATGCGCCGAGGTGGAAACGCGGGTCATCAGCGGCCAGATGGCAAATGCGGCGGTATTCAGCGCCCTTGTGGATTACAAGAACAGGGTCAACAGAAAAAGGGACGCTGTCCGTCTGGGCTATGTTTTAAACAACCACATCATCCGGGGCGGACATTTGAGCGCTCAGCCGATGGGCGCCCTGCGCGACTATATTGCCGTCGATCCGCTCACCGAGAAAACGGCGGTCGTCAATTTCCCGGTGGAAAAGGACAACAATTTCAAGATCGACGTCGAGGAAACGAAAAAGATCATCGCCCAGTACAAGCCGGAACTCATCATATTCGGAAAGAGCATGGTGCTGCATAGGGAGCCTGTCCGGGAAATCAGGAAATTTGTGGATGAGCAGGGAATCAATACGGTCATCATGTATGATATGGCCCATGTGCTCGGACTGGCGGGAGATTACTTCCAGGATCCGTTCGCCGAAGGCGCGGATATCGTGACCGGCTCCACCCATAAGACGTTTTTCGGCCCGCAGAGGGGGATCATCGCCGGAAATTACCGGAAGGAGGATCACCGGTACGATCTGTGGGAAACGATTGAAACGAGAGCGTTCCCCGGCAGCGTAAGCAATCACCACCTGGGAACCCTGCTTGGACTTCTGATGGCGGCATATGAAATGAATTATTTCAAGGACGAATATCAGAAAAATGTGATCAATAACGCCAAGCATTTTGCTAAATGCCTCTCAGACGCCGGTCTTTCCGTTGCGGGAGATCCTTCGATCTCCTTTACCGAGACGCATCAGGTGATCGTGCGGGTCGGTTACGGCGCCGGTCCGGAAGTGGCAAACCGCCTTGAGGACAATAACATCATCGTCAACTATCAGGCCACACCGGAGGAGGAAGGCTTTACGGCGTCCGGAGCGATCAGACTCGGCGTCGCCGAAATGACCCGATTCGGTTTCGGATACCAGGAATTCGAGCAGACGGCCGAACTGATGGCCGATGTGATCCTGAGAAACAAAAATGTAAAGGAAGACGTCAGGAAGCTCAGGGGCAGCTATACCAATATGAAATACTGCTTTACCGATGATGACGTCATCAAAGAACTGGAAAAACTGAAGTCTTTTTTATAAAAAACAAATCATAAGGAAAGGGGGAATTCGAATGGCGTCCTATATATCCAACACAAAAGAACAGCAAAAAGCCATGCTTTCCGATATCGGAACGGATTCGATCCGGGAACTCTTCGCCGGCGTCCCTGAAAAGGTGCGTCTGAACAGGGAACTCAGCCTGCCGCCAGCCTTGTCGGAAATGGAGCTTCAAGCCTATATGAAGGACTTGTCGGGGAGAAATTCCAATCTTGACGACTTTACCTGCTTCCTTGGCGCGGGGGTGTATGATCATTATATCCCCAGCATGGTCGGAAATATCACCGCAAGGCAGGAGTTTTATACCGCCTATACCCCGTATCAGCCGGAAATCAGCCAGGGAACGCTGCAGGCGATCTTTGAATTTCAGACGATGATCTGTGAACTGACCGGAATGGACATTTCCAATGCATCCATGTACGACGGGGCGACCGCTCTCGCGGAGGCGGTGACCATGGCCTGCCAGCAGACGGGAAGAAATGAGGTGCTGGTTGCAAATACCGTACATCCCGAGAGCAGGGAAGTCCTGAAGACCTACGCCAGATTTAAAGGCATCGCGGTTAAGGAAATCGCCCATGTCGATGGAAGATTCGATGAAAACAGCCTGGAATCCCAGATGACTGAAAATACGGCCGCCGTCATCGTACAGAATCCCAATTTTTTCGGCATTATCGAGGATGTCGGCACGGCGGCGGAGCTGGCCCACAAGGGGAAAGCGCTTCTCATCGCCTGCGTGGATCCCGTCTCACTCGCGCTGTTAAAGTCTCCCGGTGAATCCAATGCGGATATCGTGGTAGGAGACGGGCAATCCCTTGGTAATCCTATGAATTTCGGCGGCCCCGGCCTCGGCTTCATGGCTGCGACCAAGCAGTTGATGAGAAAGCTTCCGGGGAGAATTGTCGGCGAAACGACCGATCTGGAAGGGAAAAGAGCGTTTGTTCTGACCCTGCAGACGCGGGAGCAGCATATCCGCAGAGAAAAGGCGACGTCAAACATATGCTCCAATCAGGCGTTGAACGCGCTGTCGGCGACCATCTATCTGACGGTGCTCGGCAAGCAGGGATTAAAGGAAGCGGCGCTGCTCTGCCTCCAGAAAGCGCATTATCTGCATGACCGATTGATCGAATCCGGGAAATTCAAGCCGGTTTTCACGGCCCCGTTTTTTAAGGAATTCGCGGTTACAAGCAGTTGCGGCACGGAAGAACTGAACCATAAATTGCTGTCCGACCGGATCATCGGCGGCTATTCTCTGGAGAAAGACTATCCGGAACTGAAGAACGGATGGCTGCTGGCGGTTACGGAGAAAAGGACCAGACAGGAAATCGACCGATTTGCGGAGAGGGCGGTGAGCTATTGTGGTTAAGAGAGAAGCGCTGATTTTTGAGATGAGCGTGCCGGGAAGGAAGGCCTGTTCCATGCCCGCCTGCGACGTCCCGGAGAAGGACGTCTTCAGCATGATCCCCCGGGAATTCCTGCGTGAAAAAAGCCCGGAGCTGCCGGAAGTAAGCGAAGTTGATACGGCGAGACACTTTACCGGACTGTCCCGCATGAACCACGGCGTGGATTCCGGATTTTATCCTCTGGGCTCATGTACCATGAAATATAACCCGAAGGTAAACGAAGATGTTTCAAAGTACGCCGGTTTTTCAAGGATGCATCCGTACCAGTCCGAAAAGACCGCGCAGGGATGTCTGGAAATTTTATATACGATGGATCAGGCCCTTGCGGAAATCACCGGGATGGAGCGCGTATCGCTGCAGCCGGCGGCCGGAGCGCACGGCGAGATGACCGGGCTGATGATCATCAAAGCGTACCATGAGAAGCGGGGAGACGCCAGGCGAACGAAAATCGTGGTGCCTGACTCGTCCCACGGCACAAACCCGGCTTCAGCGGCTGTTGTAGGCTTCGAAACCATCGAAGTGAAATCAAACGAAAGCGGCGGCGTCGACCTTGAGGCATTAAAGGCTGTTATGAGCGATGAGATCGCAGGGCTCATGCTTACCAATCCAAGCACTTTGGGATTGTTTGAAGAGAATATCGCTGAAATCGCGGAAATCGTGCACAACGCCGGCGGGCTCCTTTATTACGACGGCGCAAACATGAACGCGATTATGGGGATCACACGGCCCGGCGATATGGGCTTCGACGTCGTACACCTGAATCTTCATAAAACGTTCAGTACGCCCCACGGCGGCGGCGGACCGGGTTCGGGTCCGGTCGGCGTAAAAGCGGACCTGGTTCCGTTCCTGCCCAAGCCTGTGATTGAATTCGACGGCTCGGAATACCGGCTGGATTATGACCGTCCCGACTCCATCGGCAGGATCAAGTCATTCTATGGAAATTTTGCCGTTGTCGTCAAGGCCTTCGCCTATATCCGCTCGCTGGGAGCGGAAGGTCTGCGGGAGGTTTCGGAGACGGCCGTACTGAACGCCAATTATATCCGTGCCAAGCTGCAGGATTTGTACAGTATTCCCTATGGCGGAGTCTGCATGCACGAGGTCGTTTTCTCGGCGCAGAACCAGACCGCATTCGGCGTTTCCGCCCTTGATATCGCAAAGAGGCTGATCGATTTCGGATATCACCCTCCTACGATCTACTTCCCGCTGATCGTAAAGGAAGCATTGATGATAGAGCCGACCGAAACGGAAAGCAAGGAAACCCTGGACGGATTCATCGAAGCGATGCGGCAGATCGCCGAGGAGGCCAAAGCGGATCCCGGATTATTAAAGGGCGCGCCGCATTATACGGTCGTAAAGAGGCTGGATGAGGCGAAGGCGGCCCGCAATCCGGTATTGAAATGGGCCCCCGTCTGGGAATAACAGAAAGGAATTCCGCGTATGGATATGGAAAAGGATATCGTCATCATCGGCGGCGGCCCCGGCGGGTATACGGCGGCGATCAGAGCCGCGCAGCTCGGCGCGAAGGTTCTGCTAGTTGAAGCGGAAAGCCTCGGAGGAACATGCCTGAATAAAGGATGCATCCCGACCAAGGCCTTATATCAAAATGCCCGGCTGATCCATGAACTGGAACGTGCGGCGGAATTCGGCATCAGGCCGGACGGCTTCACGATCGACGTTGCGGAGATGATGCAGAGAAAGCAAAAAATTGTGGATCGCCTGAAAGAAGGCATCGCGCAGCTGATCAGGCTGAATTCCATTGAGTTGTTGTATGGAAAGGCCTGCCTGCTTTCAAGGAACACGGTTCGAGTAACCGGTCCGGAAGGCGGTGCAATCGAGATCAAAGCGAATAACATCATCATTGCGGCGGGTTCGGTTCCCGCCAAGCCGCCGATCCCGGGGATGGACCTGCCCGGAGTGATCACCAGCGATGAGATCCTGTCCATTGACCGCATTCCGGATACGCTTGCCATTCTCGGCGGCGGAGTGATCGGGATTGAACTTGCAGGCATATTCAGCGCCCTTGGATCCAAGGTGACCGTGCTTGAATTCCTGCCCAGGATTCTGGCAAATATGGACGGCGAGATTTCAAAGAAGCTGGCTTTGTCCCTGAAGAAAAAGGGGATCGGCATTGAAACCGACGCTAAGGTCACGCGGATTTCCGCCGACGCCGGGTCCCTGAGCCTTCTGACAGAAGGGAAAAACGGCGAAAGCGTTTTCAGCGCCGATGCCGTTCTTGTTTCAACGGGAAGAGTTCCCCGTACAGAAGGCTTGGGTCTGGAAGCGGCGGGAATTGCGTACGACAGAAAAGGAGTCAAGGTCGATGAAACCTATCAGACCAATGTGCCCGGAATCTATGCGGTCGGGGATGTGATCGGCGGTCTGATGCTGGCGCATGCGGCAGCCGAAGAAGGCATCGCCGCGGTCGATCACATCATGGGACACAGGGGTCATGGGAGCGGTGACGCCGTACCCGCCTGTGTCTTCACATTCCCGGAAATCGCGGCAGTGGGTTTATCGGAGGAAGAAGCAAAAGAAAAGGGGATCGACTACTGCTCGAGCAAGTTCCTGTTCGGGGCTAACGGCAAGGCCTTGACCGTCGGAGAGGAAGAGGGGTTCGTGAAAGTGCTTGCGGAGACCCGGACGAAACGAATCATCGGCGTCCATATTATGGGACCCCACGCAAGCGATCTGATCCATGAGGCGGTATTGGCCGTAGAGAAGAAAATGACAGCGGATGAACTCGCCGGCGTCGTTCATGCTCACCCGACTCTTTCCGAGGCCTTTATGGAGGCGGTTCTGGGAATCGACAACAAAGCGATCCACATGATGCCGAAAAAGCCGGAACGGAGAGTCTGAACGGCTAAAAAAGAAATTTAAGTTGAGGGGCGCGCATGAAATTAAACGTTGATTTTTTAGGAAGGATCGATTATAAAGAAGCGCTTGAGCTTCAGGGACAGATTCTAATTCTGCGGCAGAAGAAAAAAATTGAAAATACGCTTCTGATACTGGAACATCCTCCCGTCATCACGCTTGGCAGGAGGGGAGTGCACTCCAACATCATTGCTCCAGCCGCGGAATTGGACGCCAACGGGATCCGCATTTACGAGGTCTCAAGGGGCGGAGATGTGACCTATCATGGTCCGGGGCAAATCGTCGGATACCCGATCATTGACTTGAAAGAGATCAATAAGGGCATCAAGGAATTTGTCTGGGGGATCGAGGAGCTTTTCATCCGCCTGCTGAAAAATGAATTCGATATCGCGGCCCGCCGCGACGAAAAGAAGTACACCGGCGTATGGGTCGGAGACGATAAGATCACGGCAATCGGCATTGCGGTAAAGCATTGGGTTACCATGCACGGCTTTGCATTCAATGTCAATACGAATCTGGAGCATTTCAGGTGGATCAACCCCTGCGGCATCACGGACAGAGGCGTGACGTCGCTGGAAAAGCTGTTGGGCTGTTCTCAGGATCTTGATCGGTTAAACAAAATCATAGCCGATTATTTCTGCGAACAATTCGATTTTGAACCTGAGATCATTGACAGGAGGAACTCATGGGAATCAGTACGGAGCGGATAAAACAGGAAGGGAAAGCGACGACGCCCGAACGCAAGCCGGATTGGCTGAAGGTGGAGCTGCGCGGAGGAACGGACAGAGGCCGGGTGGAAAGGCTTTTAGGGCAGCTTTCCCTGAATACGGTGTGCAGGGAGGCAAAATGTCCGAACCTGGCGGAGTGTTTTTGCAGAAAGACGGCTACGTTCATGATCCTGGGAAAAGTATGCACAAGAAACTGCACCTTCTGCAATGTGACGAAAGGAAACGCGGAACGCGTCGATGACGGGGAACCGCTGCGGGTTGCCGAGGCTGTAAAAAAGCTCGGTCTGCGTCATGTCGTGATCACCTCGGTTACGAGGGATGACCTGCCCGACGGAGGCGCCGGGCATTTTGTGAGGGTGATTGAGGAGATCAAAAAACTTGATTCCGGAGTGACGGTCGAGGTGCTGATTCCGGATTTCAACGGGAGCATGGCCGCCCTGAGCAAGGTCGTGGAAGCGGCGCCGGACGTCATCGGCCATAATGTTGAAACGGTCGAGAGGCTTTATCCCGAAGTGAGGCCCGGGGCGTCCTACGAAAGGACGGTGGAATTGCTGGAACGTATTGCACGTCTGGATCATGGCATCTTATCAAAGTCGGGCATGATGGTCGGACTGGGCGAGAAAAAGGACGAGGTCATCCGGACCTTTGCGGATCTAAGGTCGGCCGGGTGCAGTGTTTTAACGGTCGGTCAGTATCTCGCCCCGACAAGGCAGCACCACCCGGTTGTGGAGTATATCCATCCCGACCTGTTTGAGGAATACAGGAGGATCGCCCTGGAGATGGGATTCCGGTCTGTCGCTTCCGCACCCCTGGTCAGAAGCTCCTATCATGCGGAGGAGATTTTTCAATAACGGAAATCACATATGGAGTTGACGCACTGACCGGCCTGCGGGCTCAGTGCGTTGATCTTTTGCAGGTTTAAAAACCTGTTGAGCGCGCAAAGCGTGCAAGAATAGGCAGCAATTGGATAAAAAAGCACATATTAATTCAAAATCTGCTCGCTTGGGAGGTTCATAATTTAATTTGAAGCTGCGGACAGAATGAGTTATAATCAAGGCGCAGTGTTTTTATTAAGGAGAAGGATGATGAGCAAAGATACGGAAAAAGTTTTCAGAGATCTGGAAAAGTATTTAAGCAAGAAAGAAATTAAAAGTGAGCAGGAATTTAACGATGCGGTCAAAGATTTTATGAATCAGTTTAACCATAAGTCATTGCCGAAAAAAGGAAAAGATGCATGGGATTATGTTGATATGGCCTATGAAGCGGACAATGAGCAGGATGCGCTGAAGTATGCCCGAAAAGCATTGCAGCTCGACAAAAACTGCCTTGATGCAGAGGTCATGATCACAGAACTGACAACCGAGGATGGGGAAGAATTAAAATCGAAATATGAAAAGTTGATTGAAAAAGCGGAGAAGCAATTAAAAGAAACAGATATTTTCAAGGAAGAAAACATGGGGCTCTTCTGGTCGATCTTGGAAACAAGGCCATACATGCGATTGCGATACTCTTATATCCGCCTTCTGATTGATCTGGGCAAATTCAAAAAAGCGGTCAAAGAATGCGAGGATATGCTGCTTTTATCAGAGGGCGACAATATGGGAGTCAGATATCTTCTGATGAGCCTGTATTCATTTTTTGAAGATGAATTGAATGCAATCAGGCTCCATAAAAGATACGAAGAAGAACCAAGCCCGCATATGCTTCTTCCGCTCATCGCGTTGTATTATAAACTGGACAATGCTAAAAAAGCCGAATCATATCTGAAAAAATTACGCATGGTCAATACGGAACTGGAGGAAGTTTTCTGCTGCTCGGAGGATTCCGACGATATGATCATGGATGATGTTATTGAATCCGGGATGTATCGATGCGGCAGCAAAGAAGAGATTATGGCGGCGATGACCGAATCGGCGTTTCTCTATGCAGCTACGGCAGGCTTTTTCCCCTGGATGACAAACAAAATCGCACGATAGGATTGCGCCGGTCCGTACGATATGGTATGATGATTATACGATATGGTATAAACATCATACGATAAGTGTTGCCGAACCGGAGGTGA
>Ga0116191_1002519_pt1 | contig 13930 bp, 10 predicted proteins | sample AD_UKC111_MetaG_FD_89897 | JGI IMG/M metagenome (GOLD analysis project Ga0116191, IMG submission 89897) | Active sludge microbial communities of municipal wastewater-treating anaerobic digesters from Hong Kong - AD_UKC111_MetaG | ecosystem: Engineered > Bioreactor > Anaerobic > Digestate...
CTCCTCACGCGGGAGGCGTTCGCGGTCTACGTTCGTCACATCAAGCCGAGCGGTGTACTCTGCGTGCACGTTTCGAACCGCTATCTGAACCTGGTTCCCGTCGTGCAGCTGGCCGCGCAGAGCCTGGGCAAGGACGCCGTGATGCTGGAGACCGAGGAGGACGAAGACACGGGCTGCTACGCCACCACGTGGGTGCTGGTAAGCATGAGCAAGGGGTTCTTCGAGCAGCCCAGCTTCCATGCCGTAGGTTCGCGACCTGCCATCCCGAAGGGCATGCGGGTCTGGACCGACGATTACAGCAATCTGTTCCGCGTATTGGATTAGCTGCGAACCTCCGAGCGAGAACGCAGCCTGGCGGACATGAGCGACGCCAGGATCGAGCCGGCGATCACTCCTCCGATGATTGCCAGCGACCATGCAATGGGAAACTTCCCGCCCGCCAAGTCGTTGAGCCAGACCATCTTCAAGCCGACAAACACAAGCACCAGTGCCAGACCGTACTTGAGCAGGGAGAACTTATCTACGGCGTCCGCCAGTAGAAAGTACAGCGCCCGCAGGCCAAGGATGGCAAACACGTTCGACGTGAATACGATCATCGGTTCGCTGGTCAACGCGAAAATCGCCGGGACGCTGTCGACGGCGAAGAGAATGTCGCTTGCCTCGACAAATAGGAGCGCCAGCATCAGCGGAGTGGCGTGAACTTTGCCACCCAGGCGCACAAAGAAATTCTGACCGTGGAACTGCGGTGTTACTGGAACGAAGCGCCGGAACAAGCGGATCAATGGATTCCGCTCCGGTTCGATCTTGCGGTTCGGAGCGAACATCATCTTGATTCCAGTCAGAATCAGGAACGCGCCGAACAGTAGCACCACCCAGTGGTATCCAAGCAGCGCGGCGCCCATCGCGATGAAGATGGCGCGGAATACGAGGGCTCCCAGGATGCCATAGAACAGCACGCGGTGCTGGTAGACGGCCGGAATCCCAAAGAACGTGAAGACAACCACAAAGACGAAAATGTTGTCGAGTGATAGCGTCTTCTCGACAATGTAACCGGTGAGAAACTCGAGGCCCACCTGCCGTGCCGCCAGTTCCGCGTCGCCGGGAAAATGCGGATCGCTCGTGAAACTCCACAGCGCGTAACGGTAGAGAAAGTAGTTGAAGGCGAGCGCCAGTGTAATCCAAATCAGGCTCCACAGGCCCGCCTCGCGCGAGGAAACCCGGTGCGCCTTGCGGTGGAAAAGGCCCAGGTCCAAAGCCAGCAGCACCAGTACAAAGCCGGTGAACGCCAGGTAGAACCACCAGTATTCGGCAAACGGAAAATAGGCCATCGAGTATGCTCCCGGCCGCAGCGCATGCGACTCAAGCGGCCATGGGCAGGCGCCCCATGGCCATGGCTTCCAGCCGCGCGACGCGATCATCAATCGATGGGTGGGTGCTAAACAGGCGCCCCAAGCCCTCCGCGCTGAACGGGTTGCAGATAAACAGGTGCGCCGTGGCAGGGGTTCCCGAGTGAATGGGCAACTCGTTGCTCCAGGTTTCGATCTTGCGAAGCGCGCCGGCCAGCGCGAGGGGAGCGCCCGTGTAACGCGCGGCGGCCGCATCCGCCAAGTATTCCCGGCTGCGGGAAATACTCATCTGGATTAGCGTCGCGGCCAAAGGCGCAACCAACACGCCGAGCAGACCGGCGAACGGGCTCGTCCCTTCCTCGTCTTCCGAAGAGGAGTGTCCGCCTAACAGCGATCCCCACATGGCCATATTGGCCAACATGCTCAACGCGCCCGCCAGCGTGGCGGCCACGCTCATGATGAGAGTGTCGCGGTTCTTGATGTGACCGAGTTCGTGGGCGATGACAGCGGCCACCTCGCCCGGATCCAGCAGGCGCACCAGTCCTGTTGTGACAGCAACGACGCCATGGCTAGGGTCACGCCCGGTGGCGAAGGCGTTTGGAGCGGCCTCTTCCATCAGGTAAAGCCGTGGCATGGGAAGTCCGGCGCGTGTGGCCAGCTCGCGCACCATGGCATGCAACTGAGGTGCCTCGGCGGGCAGTAATTCTCTTGCGCCATGCATGCGGAGCACAATCTTGTCCGAAAACCAATAGGCGGCCAGGTTCATGGCTCCGGCGGCGAACAAGGCGAACCAGAGCCCCTGTTTCCCTCCCAGAGCCTGCCCGGCCCACAGAAGCAGGGCGGTCAACGTGGCCAGCAAGACCATAGTCTTCAAGCGGTTCATATGGAATGAGCCTCCATTTCATTCGACGTCAATTGTGATCGATAGACTAGTAGATAGATTCAATCCAAGCCATCGGTATTTACGATGGATCGGACACGGCCGGCGCAGGGGGTTCCTGGCTGGCGCGAATCATACGGCTGGTGTCGAAGCCCCGCGCCGCAGCCCGGCGAAGGATGTCCTCGTAGACCGTTTCTTGCATCCGGGGCTCCCGGCTTAGTACCCACAGATACTTGCGGGACGGTTCCCCTACCAGCGCCCAACTGTAATCGGGGGCCAGATCCAAGATCCAGTATTTCCCGCTGAAGGGCCAGAAGAAAGTGACCTTCAGTTTGGTGTTGGGTTCCCGGTCACCTTCCAAACGGGCAATACCCTTGGCCACCTTGAGAGTGCCGTCACTTTTGCGGCAGGTGTTTACGACGCCGACCTTTCCGTCGGGCCGCAGGGTGTAAGTCGCGGTGGTGCCGGCGGAGCAGGCGCGCTGGAACCAGTTAGGCAATCGCGCGATCTCATACCACTTGCCCGCGTAACGCGCCAGATCCACAGAAGGGGCTACTTGCAGCGGCGCTGGCTCCTTCGCGCACAGAGCCGGGGCTGCCGGCGACAGGGCGCCGGCGGCCAGACAAACATACCGCGCCAGCCGCCCAATCATTTCTTACCTTCCACCTGCAGGTTGTTGGTGACTTTGAACACCCCGGACACTCCGTTAGCCTGCGTCCCGGCAATGGTCTTCTCCATTTCTGTGGCCACCACGCCTTCCAGCGTCACGTTGCCGTTCTCGACGATGATGTGAATCGGCGGGACGGCACGGACAGACAAGGCCTGCAGCGTGGTGTGGCCGTAGATGGCCCTATATAGAGCCAGTCGCAGTTGGTCATCGAAAGAAGAGAGCGGCAGGACCTGAATCTGGTTGACCACTTTCTCGACTCCCTCGATCTTCTTGACCACCCTTTCGGCATCCGATTTGAGCGTCGGCTTGGTGACCTTGCCCATCAGGGTCACGTTGTAGCCGTCCACGCGAAAGGCAAAATGATCGAACAGGCTGTAGAACGGCAAGGTCACCAACTCCCGGCGCACCTCCCGCTCCAGGCGCTTCCGGCCGGCCTCACTAATCCCCTGCCCGGCGATCAGCCCCATTGGCGCGGCCAGCAAGGGCACACTCAGAATCATCCCAGTGCAAATTCTCCTGGTCATGATCAGATCTCCTCCTTGTTGGTCTCGGGGATAACCGCTACCCCGTTCACCGAATATGATGCGAACAGGCAGGGGATCGTTTCTTAGATCTTTTGAACCGGACCCATCGTCTTAGCCGATGGGATGGGGCGAACTCGGATGCGAGGGCGCACGGGGGCAGGCCGGGAGACCTGCCCCCAACAATGCGCTACAGGTTGATGACAGCCTTGACGATGTTGTCGTCGGTGCTGCGCTCGAGCTTGAAGCCGAGCTTCTGGCAGATGTGCTGCATCACCGGGTTGTCCACGTGGACGAAAGCGGTGACCTGCTTCAATTTCTCCTCGCGAGCCACGCCGAGGATGCGGCCGAGCAACTCAGTTCCCAGCCCCTTGCCCTGCCACTTGTCGGTGACGACGATGGAGAACTCTCCCTCGTCGGTGCCGGGCAACTTTTGCAAGCGGCCGACACCCAGGATCTCCTTCTTCTTGGTATCAGGGTCGGTTCGTTCGGCCACCAGCGCCATCTCGCGGTCGTAATCGATGAAGCAGATGCGGGTAAGGCGCTCGTGAGCCACGCGGCGATCCAGACTCAAAGCCTGGAGGTAGCGCAGGTACACGGTCCTCTCGGAGAGCGACTGGTGGAAGTCCACCAGCATCGGCTCGTCTTCGGGACGGATAGGCCGGAGAAGCAATGTCTCGCCGTTCGTGGCCTTCCACTCCTGGACGTACTTGCGCGGATAGGGTTGGATAGCGAGTTTGGGCAGATCGGATTCGGCAGTGTCCTTGTCGAACACCACAACGCGGGCGTCGAGAGCGATCAGGTTATCCGGACCGGCCAGCATCGGGTTGATGTCGATTTCCTTGATCCATCGTTGCTCGCTGACCAACTGGCTAAAGCGAACCATGATCTGTTCGAGCTTGGCCAGATCCACCGGTTTGCGGCCGCGGACGCCCTTGAGCGCGGTGTAGATCTTGGTCCTCTCCATCATGCGGCGGGCCAGCGTGGTGGTAAGCGGCGGCAGGCCGAGGGCGCGGTCCTTGAAGACCTCGACGAGCTGTCCGCCCATGCCGAACAACAGCACGGGGCCGAACTGGGGATCGATGCTGGAGCCGAGGATGATCTCGTAGCCTTCCAGCTTGATCATAGGCTGCACGGTGACGCCCAGGAAATGCTGCGCGCCGGCCTTTTCGGTTACCGAAGTCTGAATCTGCTTGTAAGCGTTGCGGACGGCGTCTGCATCGCGCAGGTTCAACACCACGCCGCCGACGTCGGTCTTGTGCGTGATGGTTTCCGAGAACAGCTTCAGAACGACCGGGTAGCCCATGCCTTCGGCGGCCTTGGCGGCTTCGTCTTCGCTGCGGGCGATGACGGTCGGCACCGTCGGTATGCCGTAGGCGGCCAGCACTTCCTTCGATTCGAATTCAGTAAGGACGGTGCGGCCGGCCGCGCGCGCATCGGAGATGATCTTCTCGACCTTGGCGGTGTCGGCTGCGCCTTCCTCTTCGGCTTGCGGGAAGACCGGCGTCTCGTAGAGTGCCTTCAGGCTATACTGGTACCGCCACATGTTGTAGAACATGCGGGCGGCGGTGTCAGGATAGGCGAAGGTGGGAATGCCAGCGGCGTTGAGGATAGCCTCGCCCGCGGCAACCTCAGGTCCGCCCATCCAGCTTGCCAGCACGGGCTTGTCACCGAGCTTGGCGTAATCCTTCAACTGGTCGGCGATTTTCGTGGGCTCGGTCATAGCCTGCGGGGTGAGGCAGACCAGCATACCGTCAGCTTGGGGATCGCCGGCGACAACTTCGAGCGTCTTGACGTAGCGCTCGGCGGTGGCGTCTCCAATGACGTCCACGGGGTTGCCGTGGCTCCATGTGGGCGGCAGGAACTCGTTGAGCTTCGCGATGGTGTCATCGTTGAACGCGGTCAGTTCACCGCCGGCACTGATCAGCGCATCGGTGGCCAGCACACCCGGTCCGCCGGCGTTGGTAACGATAGTGAGGCGCGGACCCTTCGGACGAGGCTGCTTGCCGAGCACTTCGGCCATGTTGAACAGGTCGCTGATATTGTTGACCTGCAGTACGCCGCTGCGGCGGAAGGCGGCTTCCAGAACGTCGTAGCTGCCGGTGAGCGAGCCGGTGTGAGAGGCTGCGGCTTTGCCGCCGGCGGCAGTGCGTCCGGCCTTGATGACGATAATCGGCTTGGACAGGGCCACTTCGCGCGCCGCGGAGAGGAAGCTACGGGCGTCGCCGACCGATTCCATGTAAATCAGAATGCTGCGGGTGCGGGGATCGTTGCCCAGGTAGTCGATCAAGTCGCCCCACCCCACGTCGACCATGGAGCCGATGCTCATGAAGGCACTGAAGCCGACCATTTCCTTGAAGCTCCAGTCCAAAACGGCCGTGCACAGCGCGCCGCTCTGGCTGATGAAGCCGACGTTGCCGGGACGGGCGATACCGCGGGCAAAAGTCGCATTCAAACCGGAGAGGGGGGCCATTACGCCCAGGCAGTTGGGGCCGATCACACGAACACCGCACTCGCGGGCCGCGACGAGCAACTGCTGTTCAAGAGCGGCACCTTCTGCGCCAATCTCCTTGAAGCCGGCCGAGATAACGACGGCTCCGCGCACGCCCACTTCGCCGCACTGGCGGATCAAGCCTGGGATGGTGGCGGGCGGCGTGGCGATCACGGCGAGGTCGACTTCGGCCGGAACGTCTTTCACGCTCGGATAAGCTTTGATGCCGAGGATACTGGGGCGCTTCGGATTGACCGGAAACACCGTGCCGCCGAATGGCGTGCTGATCAAGTTCCAGAGTGTGGTGCGCCCGACGCTGCCGGGATTCTCCGTCGCGCCGATGACGGCCACGTTCTTGGGCCGGAAGAATACATCCAGCGGGTGCTCTGTCTGCCGCAGGATGTCATGTGCCGACTCCTGCGACTTCTTCATTGACATTTTCATGAGGCCTTGCTCCTTCAGTTCAGGTCAGACTTAAACAATGGCGAAATTATCATCCTATATCTTCTGATTAATGGCTGCCGGGCGCAAGTGTTGAAGAGCCGGGGGCAGGCGCATCCAGGGTGGGCGCAAGGTTCCCGAACCGGCAGGAGAACTCACCGGGACAAGGGCCTTCTCTATCAATGTTCGTCAGCTCCAGTAGAGCGCGGCTGGGTTCCTTTGGCACGGCGGAGGTGCCAGGAGGTGGTGACCATCTCTTCAAGCAGACCGTCCTCGACGCCATCGGCGGGACCGAAGCGGTTGACGAACTGGTCGTGCAGTTCCTCGAAACCGGCGGGGGACTCATTGGAGAGGACAACGCATTTGGCGAGGAGGCCGTGGCGGAGGGCGTTGCGCGAGGAACGGGCCTTCCCTTCAGGCGTGACAGGACCAAGGGAACGCGCTCCGTTGGCGCGGGAAGCGAGAACGCGACGTAGCGATCGCATACAGTCTCCACATTGAGTGTAACCTGCACGAGGAAATCAAACTCAAGGAAGTCGTTTAGAATCAGCCCGTTTTGTGCTGTGACTGGAGAGTGAGTTTTTCCGGCGAGGGACTGAGTCGGAGACATGGCATGGCAGAGTCTGTTCGGGATGTGGTGATTGAAGAGCAACACGAGAGGCCGTCAACGGCGGCCGGCTCCTTGGTGGCGCGCGTGACGATCTGATAGGGTTTACTCGAGGCGGTTGGCTTCTTTCGGATTCAAGGTTTTGGTCCACGGGATTCTAATCGAAGCCGCCCGCCGTTTACGGCCAACCTTCAACCACGTCCGGGACGCCCCCCGGAATTTGTCAATGACTTTGAGACGCCTGCCCGCATAAATTAGTGTTGCTGCTGTTCACTTGCCGTCCACCCGGGCGGCGGGTTGATCCAGACGGCCGTGGGTTTCGCTGGCGGGCGGGGATGCGCGCGGACGAAGCGTTGGGGATGCTGCTGGAAAGCTTGGCTGAGAACAGCCTGGCGTTGGGCGATGACCTGGTCAGCCCGGCCGTGGTGGAGGACCTCTGGGGTAAGCAGCCCGATGCCGGTGTGATGATGCTGGGCGTTGTACCAGGGAAAGAAGACCTGGCAGAAGCTGCGGGCATCCTGAATGGAGCCGAAACGATCTGGGAACGCAGGACGATACTTCAGGGTTTTGAACTGACTTTCCGAGAACGGGTTGTCATCGGAGACGTGCGGCCGGCTGTGGGTCTTGGTGACGGCCAGGTCGGCCAGGAGCAAGGCGGCCGGCTTGGAGGTCATCGAAGTGCCGCGGTCGGCATGGATGGTGAGCTGGCCAGGAGTGATGTTCTGCTTGCGGCAGGTTTCGCCGATGAGCCGTTTGGCCAACTCGGCGCTCTCGCGTTCGGCGACCATCCAGCCGACGATGTAGCGGCTGAAGATGTCGAGGATCACATAGAGATAGAAGTAGGTCCATTTGACCGGCCCGAGCAACTTGGTAATATCCCAACTCCAGATCTGATTTGGCGCGGTGGCCAGCAATTGGGGCTTCTGATAGTTGGGATGGCTGAGCTGATCGCGGCGCTCGCGGACCTCGCCGGAGTCTTCGAGGATGTGGTACATGGTGCGCAAGGAGCACAGGTAAGTGCCCTCATCCAGCAGCGTGGCAAAGACTTCGGCCGGCGCCTTATCGCGGAAGCGCTCCTCATGCAGTACATCGAGGACCTGTTGTCGCTCGGTGGCGGTGAGGGCGCGCGGTGGACTGGGCCGCGGAGCCGGTGGCGCAGTCAACTCAGTGGGCGGGCGCAGATGACGATACAGCGAGGCCCGCGGCACATTGAGCGCGCGGCAGGCGGCCGCCCGGCCTATGGTTTGGCCGAACTGGTGGGCGGCGTTCATGAGTTCTCCTCGCCGCTCTTGACCTCCGGCAGCGAGATCCCCAGCAGGGCCGATACTTTTCTTTGCACGTCGATGATGAGCTCGGCTTGTTCGAGGCGGCGGCTCAGACGGGCATTCTCTTTCCGCAGGCGCTGGTTTTCCTCCGTCAGCGGGTTGGCTGTGGATTTGCGCCCGCGCTTCTTGGGAGCCAAGGCATCGAGTTCGCCTTGTTCCTTCTGGCGCCGCCAGGTTGTGAGATGGGACGAATACAATCCCTCTCGACGCAGCAGCGCGCCGATGGCACCGTCGTCGCGGCAGGCCTCGGCTTGGGCCACGATCGAGCGCTTGTACTCGGCCGTGAACTGGCGGCGCTTGGGTTTCACCGGAACCTCCGGGCCGGGAACAGGGACCGGCGCGGCGCCGCCGGAGTTGGCGGCTCCTCCGCTCCGGTCGGGCTCGCTAGGCTCGCCCTCCCTGCGCTGCGGAGCCGCCAACTCCGCCTGTTTGACCGACAACAGCTTGAGATTCGACTTGAGCACTGAACTGGATTCTTTCTCCGCCCTCTACAGTAATTGACGGCGGGGTAGGTGTCTCAGTCATGTTGGCACAGAGGGCCCATCGCAGGGGACGATGGAAGAGTAGATCAGTTGCAACGCTTGGCCAATCGGGACCATCTCATAGTTGCATCTGTGGACAACTCCGTCTCTGGGGGCAGCGCGGCTGCCGGGAGCTAAATCGGAAGAGGGGTTACGATATGAGCGCCAAGTCGGGTGTGTCTTTGTGTCTTCTCATGGCTAGCGTCAGTCCACTAGCCGCGACAATGTTTGTTTCCCTGGCAACATCTGCATGGGGCCCCGTCCCCGTGGGCGTTGTTGCATCTTTCTACCCTAACCCGGCGTAGCCGGAACCAAACAGGGTCGGGTATGATGCCGAGTGGGCCTCACACTGCTGACGGAACGGTACGCGCCTCAGATCGCGGGAGCACTTTCTTGCCGGGATAGGGTATTGATCTTCGGCACGCTGCCGAAAATCTGCTACGCCGAGGGGATGACCTCGTTCTTGTACGAAAGGAAGATCCGGATATATGCTGAAGGCCCTTTTCCGGGCGGAGCTCTTTGATCACCGGCGCCGGTTCGCCCGAGTGTCGAATCCGGCGTACAACAGGTTTGAGGTGACCATCAACCTTGCAACCATCGCGCCGCAATGCACAGGCTCTATGCGCCACGCAGCTGGACACATGCGACCGGCATGGTCAACCTGTGTTCTGCCTGGCGTGCTTTTGTACAAGTGATTTGATGAGTGCCCATCCTCCTGGTTTCATCTCAACGTTCGTCGCTTCGTCGAGATCCACAGTCCCCACTCCTGCGTCTAGCATTTCGCGGATCGTCAACTCCATGGTTGCCGGGTCCATTGGTGGAATCTCGTAGCGGCGATGGATTTGGCGCGCAGGGATCCCAAGCCGATCCCGTAGCTTGTAAACATCCGGCGCAACCCAGACGGCTGCCCCGTCAATAATGTTCTTCTCAAGAAGCTCCGGGATCGCCTCCAGCGCCCAAGGCCGTAAACCGGATGTCTGCTTCGTCGGCCCGCGAAACTCCACAGTAAGCCGGCAAGCTATAGGACCGCCTGCCGTGACTCCGCGCACCCTTCTCAGGTAACTTACGAGAAAGCCGGACTGATGGGAGATCCAGCGGGGATCAGAAGGATCTATCTCAGATGTGGGTGGCATTCCCAGGGACTCACGGAAGCCGCGCGTCACCGGCTCCTCGTACCCGATGGTGCCGTACTCCACGATATACATTCCGTCAACCATTCTCTTTACGACCTCACCGATGACCTTGAGACGGAAATCCTGCACCTCGCGGAAGGCGAGACTGCCCTGCGAACCCTTGCCGCGCAAAGGACAATTCGGGTCAAGATGCTCGGAGACTTCGATCGGATTCGGCTTGCATCCCGGCAGGGGACATCGAATGGTATGTGGATGATTCAGGATGAATGCGGTGTGTTTGCGCTTTCCACCGTATCCACACCCGCCATGACTGTCGGTCTGGTCGTACCAGCCCCAGATCTGCATGCCATGTGAATGAGCGTATTCGACGCCGGCTTCCAGGACCTCCCAGTTGGCGTAGTCCACGTGGCCAGGATCCCAACCGAGCGGATTGGAGAAACCAAGGTTTCGGGTGATCCGGAAATTGATCACGCGGATTCCGGTGGCCGCGACGCTGTCCAGTAGGGTGCGCAGCCCTTCCGGACCCCATGTGCGCGGTGTTCGGCCCCAGACCTGTGGGAAGTCCGAAAAGCTGAAGTGCATTACAAAGCGACCGTCAATAGGCGTCATATGTCAACCCTCGGCGCAATCACGGCTGCGTCGTGCTTCGCTTCGAAGTCGTCATTCGTATACAGGGGTCCGCTCCTGCATTCAGACCACAAGCTTCCAGGGCCGCCGATACTCACGTGTGAGATATCGGTGTGCTTCGCGCTGTCGGGTCGTTTCACGTCGATCGTCCCAGTCAAGGCGCATCCTAGATCGGAAGGCGGCATTCCCCAACAAGCACGTTGCAGTGGATCGATATCCGGTCTCGATATCCGACATCGGTCTCTGCCGGCTCTTGATGCATTGAAGGAAGTTGGCCCAATGGGCCAGATTCGCTTGATTGGTGGCTTTAACTTCCTCAGGTGCCAAGTCAGAACCCTTCTCGGGAACGAGGATGTAGACGCCCCGGGTAACGAACAAAGTGCCCCTGGTGCCATGAAACAGAATGCCGGCGCCCTTCTTGAACATGGACTCGGAGTTGCCCGCGCGATATTCGTACGCGACTAAGCAATCTGGATACTCGAACACAGCCTCGAAGGTATCAGGTGTCTCGCCGTTGTCCTTCAGGTAGTATCTCCCGCCAAGCATGGTGATCGCCTTCGGCATGGCCTCACCGAAGGCCATCTGAACAATGTCCAGCCAGTGCACGCCCCAGTCCGTCATCATGCCCCCGGCGTAGTCCCAGAACCAGCGGAATCTGGCCAGGAAGCGATTCGGGTTGAAGGGACGTTTCGGCGCCGGTCCCAGCCACAAGTCGTAATCCAGTCCGGCGGGCGGATCGCTATCGGGAGGATTTCCGATTCCCTCTTCTTTCGTGTGGTCGTAGTTCCAGGTCCGGCAAAAGGTGACCTTTCCAAGCTGTCCGCTACGCACAATCTGTACCGCTTTTTGAAAGACGTCGCCGGAACGCTGCATCGTGCCTGCCTGTACTACCCGGTCGTACTTCCGGGCCGCCTGCACCATCTTGTGGCCTTCTTCGACGGTCGTGCAGACAGGCTTCTCCACCCACACGTCCTTGCCCGCCTTGCAAGCTTCAATCGTCATTAGAGCGTGCCAGTGATCAGGCGTGGAGATGCACACGGCGTCCACGGACTTGTCGGCGAGAATTTCCCGGAAGTCCTTAACCGGCTTCGGCCGGTTGCCGGCGAGCGCGGCAGCTCGGTCCAGGTTGGGTTGGTAAACGTCGCACACAGTCACAACAGCCACTTCCGGATGCTTCATGGCGAACTTCAAGTTGCCGGTGCCCATGCCCCCCATGCCAATGAAACCTATGGCTATCCTGTCGTTCGCGCTCACCTTCCTAGCCAGATTTGAGACAGCGAGCGTCGCGCTTACTGTCTTGAGAACATCCCGGCGTGCCACCCGCGCATGATTCATCCTTTCTCCTCCAGAACCTTTGCGATGAGTCTCTTGAATAGCGGCCATCCGTCCGGCTCGATGGCCGTGGCCTCATCGAGGTTGATAGCCCCAACGCCCGCGGTCAGCATGTCGCGAAAGGTGGATTCCAATGCGGCCGCGTCCAAATTGCGCGAAAACTCGTAACGGTGGTGGATACGCTTGGCGGATATAAGGTAACGGTCCCGTAACTTGTAAACGTCTTCCGCCACCCAAACCGAGACCCCATCAATGACATCCTCGTTGATGAGTTGAGGAATCGCCTCCAATACGTACGGCCGCAATCCTGAAGTCTGTTTTGTGGGACCACGGAATTCAAGTACTAAACGACAGGGTCTGGCGCCAGACGACGTCACCGCGCGCACTCTCTTCATGTAGTCGACCAGGAAACCAGCCTGATGAGTTACCCAACGCGGATCGGCAGGGTCCACATCGGTGCCCGCCGACAATCTCAGACTTTCCAGAAAACTCTGCGTGACAGGCTCCTCGAAACCAATGGATCCGGCTACCAGGTAGACCCCATCGACACCTTTCTCAACGGCTTCTCGAATGATATTGAGGCGGAACTGCTGGACCTCGGGAAACGCGAGGCTGGCTTGTGTGCCGCGCCCGCGCAATGGACAGTTCGGGTCGCGGTGCTCGGAAACCTCCACCGGGCTGGGCCTGCCGCCCGGCAAGGGACAGCGGGTCGTGTAAGGATGCTTGAGGAGGAAAGAGTTGTGAACCGATTCGCCCCCGCACCCTCCATGGCTGTCTGTCTGGTCGTACCAAGCCCAGATCTGCATGCCGCGTGAGTGTGCGTACTTGATGGCCGCGGCGAAGGAGTCCCATGAACCGAAATCCACGCTCGTTGCCTTTCCTAAGGTCGGAGATCGATAAGTATCGGCTCCTTCTACGCGAGTTGGATAGTTCAGCGCCCCGCTACACGTAGTGCGCCAGTTGACCACGCGGACTCCGGTTTCATACACGCTGTCGAGAAGGCTTCGAACCCCTTCTTCTCCATAGGTGCGCGAGCTCTTGCCCCAGATCTGGGAAAAATCGGAAATGCTCAAGTGCATGACAAACGGGCCATGGATCGGCGGAGGCGCCGGCGGCGCCCCGCGGGGAATCCCACGCAGGTAGTCGCCGAGCGGCAGATCGTACACCTCCAGAACTTCCTCGCCTTCCCCCGCCACGTACAACTTGTTCTTCAGCCAGAAGAGTCCTTCCGCCTTGTGGAGACATCGCCTGCCGCTTGTGCTGCCACGGCCATACCGGAGCTGAAAACTTTCGATGAATCGCCCGTGAGGTGTGTATAGGGCCACTGACCCACTCATGTGCGATAGGACGAGGAGTACATCGTGTTCCCGCACGTATTGGATGTCGGAAAGATCTTCGGCATCGGAGCGGAAGAGACGCGTGATACGGCCCGTCCTGTCCATGCAGGCAATGAAGGGGTCGAGGTCTTCCTGTACGAACCAGATCGCGCTGGCTTCGTCGTCCACCGGCGAGATTCCTTCCATGTTCGCGCCCCACCGGTGAGGAAAGCGAATGTCGGCCTGTATGGAGATCCCGCCCTTGACGAGGTTCCCTCTTTGATCCACCTCGTGTACGTGATACTGGTCCTCCATGGCGATGAGGAAGGAGTCGCGGCTGGCAAGATAGGCGAGGCCCTCGCAGTCCTGGTAGCGATAGCGCCATTCCGGACCGCCGAAGGTCTTGGCGGGGATGTTGCCGTCGTTGAAGAGCAGGACGTCGCGGACATACTTGCCGCTCATGGTGAAGAACGCTAGGGCGTGCTGGTCCAAAAGCACGAGGAGGTCTCGTTTGGTATCGACAGTGAGAGAGGAGTGCTGGCTCGGTTGGTAGGAGCTGCCTGCGGGCAAAATTGTCCGGAAGGACTCCGATTGGATTTGGCGGAGCGGTTGACGGCCATTGGTGATGAAGATGCCCTTGGCATACCGTTTCACATCCTCGACTGTTGAGCCGACGGCAGTGGGCGGGGCTACGTGGGCAGGACGCGCGTCACAGGCTAC
>Ga0116191_1002522_pt1 | contig 13920 bp, 2 predicted proteins | sample AD_UKC111_MetaG_FD_89897 | JGI IMG/M metagenome (GOLD analysis project Ga0116191, IMG submission 89897) | Active sludge microbial communities of municipal wastewater-treating anaerobic digesters from Hong Kong - AD_UKC111_MetaG | ecosystem: Engineered > Bioreactor > Anaerobic > Digestate | place...
TAACAGAGCTGTAAATCAAGCAACTTAAATCGGCAAGTAATACGGAGAGCGTTTCAACGGCTTCACCAGTCATTGCTGGACCATGTGTGATTCGAAAGCTCAATTCTCGGTTTTCAAGGCCAACTTTTCCATCGTAGTTGCCGGATGAAAGCACACAACGCACAATCCCAGAGAAAATCGAATCCAATAGTCCGCGGTTATGGTCGTGCTGCCTTAGAAGTTCGGCCAGTTCTTTTTCGATTTTGGCGATTTCACTTCCCGTGGTATCGAGTTCTCGGCGCAGTAGGTCAAGTTCTTCGTAACCATCAAGTCGGTCACGTTTCTGTATCCAGGCGGCAAGTTCACTATATGTACGCTCTAAATCTCGAAGTAACTCGTGTTGTTCTCGGGTATAGGCTTGCAAGGCGTCACGCTTTTTCAGGGCGCTTTGTCGCTCCTCGCTAATTAGTTTAATGGACTCTTGAAGGTGTGCCTTCTCCTCGTCAATCCTCCTGCGCTCCTCGACACATCTGGCTTCAGCCTGTTCCATTGCACGGGCATCCTGGAGTTCAGTTAATTGCAGGATACGTTGACGTTCTTGAATATACCTGCACTCACGGATCAAAACATCACCAAAAGGACATTTTCCATCTTTGAACTTTTCTATATTTTTGCGCTGTTCTGCTCGTTTGGATAGGCCGTCATCAAGTTCCAGACTTTTAGCAGTGTCCTGAGCGAAGAGGGCTTCCAATCTAGCAAGTGTCTCTTCTTGCCGTCGAAAATCTGAACCAAGATCATCAATCTGCATCTGAAGAGCGATAATTTCTTGCTCGGTTTTTTCGAAACTCTCCTTAAGTTTCTTTCTGACTCTGGCTGTCAATCGCTCTAAATCATCAGGAAACAGAACTCCAGACCGAAAAGGCTGGGAATCAATATCGGCCTCATTTGGTAAAAGAGACTTCAGGGATTGACGTAGCTGGTAATCATAAAGGTTTACACGGAATTGGGGTTCTCGCCGCTTATCCTCGAGCTCCTTAGTCAACCTATCCTTTTTCCGCTGAAGTTCCGCAACCCTTTCCTCGCCCTTGAGTTCACCCGGCAAAAAAAGCCCTAGAACCGTCCGCATTAAGAAGAGCGGTCCTGCCTTTGGAAACCTGAAGGAGGGTGTATCCGCTTCACTGCGTGGAGAGCGCCAGTCATGGATGTTCTGGAAACGCGTTTCCTGATCCCGTGTGCACCAGGCAAGGATATGAAGCCACTGAATGAGCTCCCCTGTTTGCACAATCCCGCCTGTTTCAAGCTGGTCAAGCAAGTTCTCCAGGCCAATCTTTTGTGTGTATGATTCCTGAGTTACAGAGCGCCCACGCTGCATAAGTAAGTCCTCAATAGAGGCGTCCTCCTTGATGTACGACATTCGACCACTGCCGAACGGGCGTCGAACAGCCCATCTTTGACCACGAACATGAAGTTCAGCGGCCACGTATCCATTCGGGAATGCACTGCGGATAAGCTCCATAGTAGCCTTTGTTCCAAAGGTCTTTTCTCCAAGGACGTACCGTAGTAGCCGACAGAAAGTCGTCTTACCAGCGCTGTGCCCTGTGATCTCGGCCGGTGAGCTATCATCTTCTGCCTCTTCCGCCCAAATGATGTTCAGTCCACGAGTCAGGGGAACATCCCGAATCACGACGGGATCAGGTGCAATCTGATCGAAGATCACGAGGCGACTCACCCAGACATCCGGTTCAGATCGAACGGGCTTTAGGTTGAGCTCCTTGAAAAACTCCATTTCGTCAGCCTCCTATGCGATAGACTGATAAAACCTGTGCTGTTCATGAAATGCCTGTATGATCCGCAATTGATCCTGTGGAACCGAAGACAGGTTCTTGCGAAGCTCACCGACTCGTTTTATAGCCTTTATTGCGTACCCAACAACCTCATCTACACCGTTCAGGTTATTCTTGGCGGTTACGAAATTAACTCCTAAGCTGATTTTCTGGCCTTCATTCCCATGTTCAACAGAGATCGCCTGCTGCTGTTCGAGATAATCCCTACACTCTTTCCATTTGATTGACTTATTATCACTCACAAACAAATCTCTCGGGGTGGAGTTACAAACAACCTCAAAAGCGTGATGTTCACTGTGATCCAGAAATATCTTGCACCAATCGGGGTGAGTGGCTAGTAAAAGCGCATCAAGATGATCTGCACTGGAAAGTCCGGGAGACTGCTCCACAATAGCCAGTGCCGCCGCGCAAATAGCTCTATCGACATTATTGGCAGGATAGATCATAGCTTCGAATTCCTCCAGCGGGATTTCTTCCGGTCTCAAAACTACCTCTTTCTTGGGCAAGTGAATGTGAGACGGCCAGTTGGAGCGATCCCAATGGGCTATGGGAATGAAGTTGCCATCGGCGTCCATAGGCGGACCAGGTGGAGGATTCAGTCGCGTCTGGTAGCGGACAGTAGCCTCCTGACCGGCGGCCAAGGCAGCAACGTTCTCGACCGACACTCGCGCCATCTCGTCGTAGATTTCAAGGATCATTTCCTTGGTACGGTAGTTTCCATATGCCGTCTCATCTCGCTTACGCAGGATGCGAAACGTGTTCATAATATATTTGACCGCATGGCGCGGCGTCGGGAAATACTCTATCAGTTCCCTGGAGCCAGTCTCCTTCCATTCTTGGTCGCTGCCGAGATATAGATGGAAAAACGCAGCGTCCAGTTCTGCGCGGATGAGAAATCTACGATCTTCATCCCAAACAAAGGGAGGACACTTACACTCACAATCTTCTGATAGTGCATCTAAATCCCATGCCGTCTGGCTGAGTTCAAGAACTCGCGCAGCCATCCATGTGCGCAAAATGCTTTTATTGTCCCAGACAGGGCGGAGGATAAGAGATGAAGGGGGGATTACCGGAAGCTGTTTCAGAACAAAGTAGCTCATTGAGCTTCCGCCAACGCTCTGCCTCGCAATGTAGTCGAGAGCAAAACTGTTCATTGCAGCTAGGAAACAGTAGGTATCCTGTGGTCTGAGATCTGTAAAAGCCAATGGTGCTTTATGACCAATGCCAACCTTTGGAATTATCGAAAACACCGCTGTTCGCAGCACCGCCGCGCTGGTCACGTCCCGGAAGGCCACGAACCAGTGCGGCGAGAACCGTTCCAGCAGTTCCTCCGCGAGCGGCACGGGGTCGGAGGGAAACGCGGTAATTCGCTCCACGTCGGCTCGCGTCAGTGGAAAACGTTCCTGCATCCGCTCACACCGCATATCAAAGAGCCATTTATTCAGCGTATCGATTTGGCTATCGGTCACCGAAACACGTAAAGCAACAGCAAGAAGCTTCTGAGCCTGCTCCTCATCACCTGCCTTTCGATAGTACCCAGCAGCCCAGTAACAGAAAGCTTTTATGATTGCCTCATTCCGCCACTTCTGCGGGAGTTCCAGCGCGGAGGCCAGCAATTCCGGCCGCTTCGGAATTCGTGCCTTCACTTCTTCCTCAGCTAACCAATAGCGCGGCAATGGCAGGAGGTTCGGATCGCGATGCTGTTTCGGGGTCAATTCCGGAAGCTTGCCCTGGTTGGCCTGTGCCTCGGTCTGACCCTCGTAGGTACCGAATCGATGGTCGAAATGCCAGAACATCTTACCCTCGTAAAGAGGCAGGTAGATGTCATCGTCCCGGGTAAAGACGTTCCCGTTGAGAACGAACCCCTCTGCTTCAAGCTGCTCTCGGGTACGGAACAGCCCTGAGTCGTTGGCCATGTGGAACATTGTAGCGAATTTGATGCCCCATTGGTTCTCTTCACTCTGCTCCTCCGTGGCTTCTCTGACGAGAACTGGGATGCGCCGGTAGATATATTTGGTCAACTCTGCATCCTGTTTGTAACGGAAGATAGGGCACGTACGCGTGTTGGGGTTTATCAGCGCGATGTCTTCGAAAGACAAGGTGAAGTGCCGTTCCTCCTCAGCGAGCTCAGTAACTGCATTGACCCCGAAAACTATGTCCACGCCAAGCGATTCTAAGTTACGCCCCAACATCACCAAGAGGGCGAATTTATTCCGATGGTCAATACCAGGGAACAGTTTGCCTTCGTTCTCGAACATGTAGATTGATTGTAAAGCCCTACTGTCTATCAGGTCACGGAAAAAGAACTTAGTCGTGTCATCAGTGGCGATGCCGGAGGGCACGATGCATCCAACCCGGCCTTGCGTGTTCAGAAGGCTCCGCTTCAACTCTGCGAAAATGGAGTATGTGTTCACGTCACCCCTACCGCAGAGCGGATATTTTCCAGTGTCTCGGACGAGACGACTTTCGCCCTCAGCTCTATGCAACGCATCCTGAAACGCCTGGTAAAGAAGCGGGTCGGTCTTCCATAGCTCCGCGATCTTGCGTCGGCGTATGGCTGCATTAGGTGCATTGGCAACTTTAGGACTGCGTGAAGCGAAAAACTCTTTCTCCTGGAGCTTGATCCGTTCCCACGGCGGATTCCCCAACACGCAATCAAACCCGCCCGACCAACCGGTCACCTCATCCTCTGCGATTTCAACACTGGGTTTGGGCCTGAACAGATCCGGGAATTCCAGATGCCAATGAAAGAACTGGTATTCCAGGGACAGGCGGATGATTTCCTCGCGCATCCAATGCGGGCAGGCGTGAGGATAGTGCCTTATTCTGTCAAGGATTTCTTGGGTAATTGGATAAGGCAGTTCATCGGAATAGCGTTTTACCCAAATAAATGCGGCGCACCATGCGTCGTATAGGAGTTTTCCGAAGAGGTAACCGTTTGAACGCACGAACTGGGAATAGGCGTCCTCTTTGCGCTGCAGTCCGTCCAGGGTGGAATCGTCAAAGGCGTCAATTCTCAGCAAGGCGGGCCCTAGATCACCAAGTTGTTCCCAGGGTGATCCATCCGGAGCAAAAAGCGAACGGCTACCTAGTCTTTCCTCCCGGTTTCTCTTACGGTATTCCTTGCAGAAGTCCTTGTCGTCCCCTTCGATGGGCTTGAAGGCATCGTCAGGGATTCCTCGTCTAATCAAGGCCGGTGTGGAGCCAAGCAGGCTGTTGCCGCACTTGATGTGGTGATCCAGAAAAGCTAATGGCTTGCCCGGTTCCACGGCCTCCATCCACAAGCTGACTTTGCAAAGCTCAACGGACATAGGGTTGATGTCCACGCCGTAGATGCAGCGGCCGATTACGTTACGCAGGGCGCGTTGGTATTGTTTGGGCGCAGGTTCATCCTCTCCCGTACGAATGGCAGCCAGCCTTTTGGCGATACGGTGGGCAGCCGCGATGAGGAAATGGCCGGAGCCACAGGCCGGGTCGCAGATCTTAAGGTCGAGTAGGGCCTTTTCTGGGTCCGCCTTTTTGCAGGCCTCGTTCAAAACCGGACCGAGAGCCGAATCAAGGAGGCAGTTCACCAGGCTGGACGGCGTATAATAGGAGCCGGTGGTCTTGCGTTCCGACCCCGCGGCAACAGTAAGCTTGAATCTGTCTTCCGGGCTGGATGCTTCCATGTGGATGGACGGTTGCATTTCCAGCAGTGATTCGTATACGCTGCCGAGTTCCTCCGGGCCAAGGTTGCGGTAGTTGATAGGACGCAGCACATTGCGGTCCACTGTATAGGTCAGAGCGTGAAAGGCCTTGAGCAGGTCCGTATTGGCGATATCCTGATCGTTTAGGTCGGCAGTCGCACCGGCCGAGAACATATAGCCGCCCAGGGCGGGCAGGGCCAGTTCCGGACAGCCGCCGTGAAGCTTATCAAGAACGAGCCGCAAGGCCCGCCAGAGATCGGGATGCCGCGTTCCACGTGTTTTTCCCGCGAGGGATCGCAGCCGCAGGGTCGAGTAGTGGTCGAGGTAGAGCTTACGGGCCTCGGCCTGAGCGTTGGGGTCAGATAGCAACTCTCGATCTTCAGCGACGAAAATAAATAAAAGCCGGTAAACCTGGCGGAGAACCTGGCGGTAATAGTCCTGCGTGCTGAGGGTGCCGGAGCGGAGTTTTTCGCGTAACGCCATATTGCCGGGATAAGCCAGAAAGCCACCACCCAGGGCTTCAATAGCCCTCCGGACTCCGTCGCGGAGTTGGTCAAGAGCGCGGACGCCTTGCCGGGCGGCGGTGTTGTACCATTTCTCCAACCAGCAATGCTCGGAACCTTTTCCTTCGGGTACTTCGACGCGGGACTGATGGCAGAGTAAAAAAAGCAGGAAGAAATCGCTGTATGCCTCCGAGTCCATCATGGCCTGGAGGTCGAACTCGACGTAGGCTTGGCGGGTGAGCGAAACATTATCGCGCAAAAGACGCAGATTCAGCCCGTTGGAGACAAAGCCCCAGATATGGTTTCCCGAACGGTTGAGCAGTTCCTGGACGAGGCTGTGCGGGCTGACCCGTGCGGCACCGGCTCGGCCGGGTGTCCGCTTGTCGAGGTCCTGACGAAAGCTGACCAGGTGGATGGGCGTGTTCTGCCACTCGTGACTGATCGGATACGTTTTGCCCTCGACTTCGTAAGCTTTGCGGGTGGTGAGACGGCCATACTCGAGTTCCTGGAAAAGAATGAGAAGCCAGCGTTCGCGGGTTAGACTGGTGCCCGCGTCGTACTCGGGCAGTGCCTCCATGGCCTTTTTAAAGCCTTCCCAAGCGCCCTGGAGGCGGTGCCATGCGCGGGTTGCCGCCTCATTGAGGCGTTCGGATTTGGCCAAATGATAATCTTCGGGCCGAAGCCCTGGAATATCGCGGTCGCCTTCGAGGATACGGCGCAGTAGATCAACCGGGAGGATGGCTCCCTCTGTTTTAACAGTCTGAAAGGTATTCTGTGTGCGTTTCATACGGCACCTACCTTCTCCGGCAAATAGACGTAGATACCGATAATGTCGGGTGGCAATTCGGGCCGAATCTCGTGACGAACACCACTCCATCGGGTAGCGGACCGCACGCGGCGGTGGGCATTGAGAAGCTGCTGTCCTCGTTCGGTAACGAAGCGCTCCAAATTTGGCTTTAATGCCTCAATGCCATCAATCACACGTTGAACGAAAAGGGTGGCCCGCTCGCGATCGATGTTCCGAGACGGTTTAGCATCTAACAAGTCAGCAACTTGGCATGAGTCGATCCACTCAGCTTCCGTTGGTGCCCCGGCGAAGCCGATAACCTGACTATCTTCAGCAAGGAGCTGTTTTTCCTTTTCTCCATCGCGCATAATGACATGGTAGCGATAGCGCAACAACAGCAAGGTTGTTCTGCGCTGAACCGCTTCGGTATAAATCACGCCACAACGACGGCCAATGGCGTTTTCATCACCGTCAAGAGCAGCGTTCAGAACATATGTGGCCAGACCCTCCACAATTGGATGGGTGCGCGTAAGGTATAGCACGCCGTCGTTCACCGGCAATTCAAAGCGCGCCTTGAATCTCTTAATATTGCCACAGAGTTCGCGTAGCGCCAGTGGAACTGCTGATAGTTCGAAGACCGTGCAGTTTGTATTATCTGAGATTGATGCGCCATAGTCTTTCAGCACTTGTAGGGTAAAGGCTTCAACGTCTCTGCCTGTGCCGACGGCCTCTCTAACGGCTTCAACTTCACGAGCCACCTCTTCCACTCGTGCCTGCAAGGCTTCCTGCGCAAACATCGTTCGGGACCGCTTCTCACGCGTAGTGGCGTTGTCCCACTCATCCTGAAACCGGCGGTTGGCTTCATCTTGAAGAAGGTATTCATCAAGGTCAGGGAATAGACTTAACTGATATGGACCTATCCGTGCCGATTGTTCCCGGAGTAAAAGGCCTTCGAAAATAGCCTCAACAACCGCATTGCTGTCTGCGGGAACCGGTACGGAAATGCCGAGCGAACTGCGAATCCTGCGATGCTTCCTGAGAAGTACATCTAAAACAATCCCGTCTATTTGGTTATCGATGCCGTAATATGTCAGACAGCGAACAGTCGGCCTCGGCTGGCCAAAACGGTCTACCCGACCTTCCCGCTGCTCGTGGCGGGTGGGGTTCCAACTGAGATCATAATGAAATACCGCATCAAAATGATCCTGTAAATTGATGCCCTCGCTCAAGCAGTCAGTACAGACAAGAACTCGCGGATCTGACTGCGCAAGTTCAAGCACCCGGTTCTCGCGTTCCTCCGGCGGCAGCGTACCCGTGACCGCAGCCACAGCTACTCTATTGGGAAGCAACTCACGCAGATGTTCCGCCACGTATTCGGCTGTCTGAATGAAACGACAGAATACGATAGGCCGATAGCCTTCATTGAGAAGAGCCCTCAATAAAGTTACGGCCTTTTGAAGTTTTGCGTCGCCTTGTCCCCGGAGCTTATCCGCCTCATTGGCCAGATCGAGAAGCTGGCGGCGGGTCAGATCAGTCCCTTCGCCCTCACCTTCGGACAGACCTGCTCCTGGGGTAATATCGCTGGCATCGGGAGAGTCAACATCATCTTGGTCCATGACCTGCCGGCGGCCTACCTCGTCTGCTTCCTCGGCGGTGTTTGTATCGGCCGTGGCGCTCCGACTTCTGAGCGTTGCCGCAGCGGCTGCCGGACTGGATGACAGAGCGCGTAAAAGGGAGAGGGCCGACCACCACCGTACCCGCATCCTATGGTGTCCCCCTGATTCGTCTCGGACGATTTCGCGTGCATAGTTCAGGACCCGGATGAACAACCGTTTGTATTCGGGCGAAAGGTTGTATGTGTCTTCCTTGTCTTCCCGCTCCGGAAAGACCGTTTCCTTAAGGAAATACCTGATATCCGCGCGCCGCCGCTGGATAAAATGAGCAGCCACCCTTCTTCGAACTGCCTCGTTCTCCTTTCCGGCAAGATCCTCGGGAAGCTTGGCGAAATCCGAATTGAGAAAGCTGAGCAACGAGCGAAAGGCGGCTTCCTTGCCGCTATGGGGTGTGGCTGTCACGAAGATCATGTGTCGCGCAGCATTTGAGGCCAGTTCACGGATAAGTTCATACCGTTGATGCCGACTGCGATGTTGGCGTTCTTCATAAGCGCAGCCGTGTGCCTCATCAACGATGACCAACTCCGGACAAGTACGGATAAACTCGTTCCGCCGCCGGTCGGACTTGATGTAGTCGATGGAAGTAACGGTGAACGGATAGACCTCGTACAAAGACTGCCCGATACCGCACTGTCGCTCCAGCCGCCGGACCGTCCCGGACAGCACCAATTCAGCCTGAATATGAAACTTGTCGCTGAGTTCCTTTTGCCACTGTTCGGCTAAATGTGGCGGACATAACACAGTCAGTCGCTGGCATTCGCCCCGGTCGAGCAGTTCCCGGGCTATTAGCAGCGCTTCAATCGTTTTGCCAACGCCGACGTCGTCAGCCACCAGCAACCGAACAGGATCGAGTTTCAAAGCCATTAGCAAGGGGACGAGCTGGTATGGCCGAGGCTCAACTGCAATCTTGCCAAAACAGCGAAACGGCCCGGCACTCGAACGAAAGCCCAAACGGAGGGCATCTCGGAGGATTCTACAGGAATGGTAGTCGCCGATCTTTTCCGGATCGGGTAAGGAAAAGGATGCCGGCTTAACCTCCTCAAGGGCAGTACAAATGCCGGCGATCTCCTTGTCAGTGCCTCCCAGCGGGCGCGCGATGATCAGGTCGTCGCACGAATCGGGCATCACTACCCATTCCCGCCCTCTAGCTGTGATCAGTGAACCAACCGCAAAATTCATGATCCATCCCCAAATATGTTTGGAAAACTTTCTACAATGGATTCCCAATCATCGTAATATCTGAACCGGATAACGGTCCATCCCGCATCTTCCATACAGTTCGTCTGCTCCCGATCTCGTTCCTGACGATCCGGATAGTCGTGAGGAGGACCATCCACATAAACCGCTACCTGTTGGTCTTTATAAAGAAAATCAGGACGCGTGCGGCATTCCGCGACCAGGGTCTGGGAATGCGACGGTAGACGCAAATTGCGATCTTCAAGGAACTGTAACCAATCGCACTCCATTTGTGAGTTAGTCAAATTGAATAGGCCTTGAAGGTGCGCCGTTCGGGGGCGAGGCGCAGGCGATGTCTCTACACTACAGGCAGACAGATCCATCAGCAGGTCTCTGATCAGGTGGCGATCCAATAATTGGTGATCTAATTGGTTCGTGTAGGACATCAGGCAGTCGTAGCATGCCGCTTCGCAATTCTCTTTGGCATTCGGTGCACGCCGGAGATCTTCACCCGTATCCGGATTGAAATGGCACAGATCTAAGGCAGTTCGAGCGATACGGGGCACGGCGCTATGATCATCAACGACTCTTCGGAGAACGCCCGCCCCGCCTTCGGCCGCTTCATACAAAAGAATTGCTCGGCGATTGTCACGATCAGGGAGCGGTTCGGCTGCCAGTTCGCTGTTCTCCAATTCATAGCACGTTTGGATTGCGTTCTTGATCGCAGCCTGAAGCGTGGCCATTACACTTTCATCCAGACGACGCGAGAACTCGATGATCAGGCAGTTCTTGCGATCCTCAACGTATGGGATAACTCTAGCCGTCTTCGGTGTCATGGGATCGCCGTCGTCATCTAAATCGGCTTGGTGACGCTGCCAGTAGCCCCGCTCAATGTCGAGGACGAAACCGTCCTGGCCGTGATCCCGTAGACGTCGCGCCCAACCAAGGTTGATTCGCCACAGGGTCGCGGCGTTTCCAAAATAGAGCGACGCCACGTCTTGATCCCCGCATTTGACCTTGGCGATACGATAGGACGGTTGGCCACCCCGTTCGGCAAACCGCACTACCGTCTTGATCTCGTAGCCAAGTCGGAGTCGTTCTTCTTCGTCACAGTTAATCTGGTCACGCCTTTTGGTTACGACATTCTCAAGCCGGAAGAGTTGCCGAATTGGAGCTGGAAGCTGAGTGCCGCAACGCTCACATAGGTCTCGGGGCTGGCTATCGACATACGGATGCAGATAGCCGCAGGTTGGGCAAACTTTAGCTGCAGAGGTTTGCAACTCCTCGGTATCGCGGGCGGGCAATATGACTTGATTGATAATATAACGTGATCCTTCATGATAAATGATCGAGCGAGGCCCAAACTCGGAGATTGCCAGGAATCGTGGCCGTGAAAGAAATTCATCCTTACCACGTCGGAACCGACGGCCCGGAACGTAAGCCGATAGCGGAAGGCGCGGGAAGTTGTACCCCGGGAGGAATCCCTCACTGGCGAAATAACGATACGAGTAAAAATCGGATTGAATCAGGTTTTGGCTTTCCGTGAGCAGGCGAAGTTGAGCTTCAGCGTTCCTTCGAAGCTGTTCCGCTTGAGCGCGGTCTGCCGCCGGACGAGAGGCATCACGGATGACACGATCCTGCTTCTGAGCCTGCCGTAGTGCAGATAGATAAAGGTTACGCCAACGGTCACACGCCTGTTCGAAACGGATCGGGATATGCGACACCACCTCATGCAGCCAATCCGGGGTGTACCAATCCGACTGCGCGAGCTGATCTTGGATTGATTCCAAGATTGTCAAAGCCCGCTCCTCTGTTCGCCGCTTCGGAGCGTCAGTGTTGACCGCATCACGCACCTGATCAAGAAGCGTCATCGGCGGGTCATCGCCTCTGACATCAAGCAGGTCCTTTAGGGAAGTACGAAGGCTTAATCCTGCCTGCGCAAGCCAGACCGCGTGAACATGGGCACGGATGAGATCTTCATTGGTCAGGTCAACTTGCGGTGGAGAGACAGCCCCAGCCACCATCCGCTCAGGCCGTTTGAAAAAATACTGATCATGAGGACTGCCGGCTGAACAATACGTGAAAACTAATGCCGGCTGACCACTCCGCCCAGCACGACCGCTCCGCTGCGCGTAATTTGCCGGCGTGGGCGGAACATTCCGCATATTCACGGTGTTGAGCTGCGCAATATCAATGCCTAATTCCATGGTGGGAGAACAGAATAGAATGGGCAGCGACCCTTCTCTGAACTTGGCCTCACGCTCTTCTCTCTGCGCATAAGGAACTTGAGCCGTGTGCTCACGCGCCTCAATCCCCAGCGTCTCTTGGGCAAGAGAACGGTAATAATCAACGAAAAACTCGTTTGCCTGCGTACCCTGGTCCGACTGTGTGGGACGACGTATAGGGTCATGGTATCCTTGCATCCCATCACCCGCTTTCCATACCATCGCGGCAGCATTGATTTGGTAACCGGGGGGATCATCGCTATCGAGAGCTGCCTCCCGAATGACCTCAACCAAGCCATGAAGCCGCAGCCGGTCAAGTAGTTCCCGGAGAATCCGTCCGGTATCGACCAAAGTAAGTCGATAGCCGTGTTCATGGGCGATGGGGGAACGTCGCAAATACTGTCCATAGCCACTTTGCGGCGATAGGAAGATGTCGCCACCATAATCATTCTGTCGCCGCGCTCGGGGAAACAAGACTGAGGAGTGAACCATGTCCCGCACTTGTTCATTTTCATCCAGACCCCAAGGAGGCTGGAGCCGTTGGCGGCTACGCTGCAACAAACCCTCCTGATAAGACTGGGTGAGGTAATCAACTTTCACAGCAAGTTCACGACGCATGAAGTCAAGCAACACCGAGGCAATATCGTATCTACTTTCCGGAGATGCATCAGCAAGAGCGGGATGGCAGTTGGACCATATTTCGGTATCGTGACATGCTCCGAAAAGATAAGGGTACTCGATCTTAAGCAGGCCCACTTGCTCAAGATTTGGAGCCATAATACGCCAGCCACGCTTGAGGTCGCGATAGATTCGGTATCCGAGAACATCCCTCAAAACTCGATGCGTTTCTTCCCGAGCTAGCCCCCTCAACGTTGCATCCTGAGCGTACTGATCAAAGGGCAATGCCAAAGCATCGAAGACTCTCTGGGCAAGTTGATCATGAGAAAGGCCAGAATCACCGGAGGCCTGAGCGGCACGATACAATGCGGAACGGAGTAAACCCACCTCGACAAAATCGTTGAAGTGTCCGGCCTGCAACGATGCGTCCTGCCGATTGTCCGTGAAACTTAACAATTTCTTCGCGGTCTCATGAACAGGAAACTCCTTGAGGTTGCGAATAGCAGATAACGAAAGAATGGTTGTTGCCGTGCTTCGGCCCTCGCCTCCCAGAGCAGATAGTTTCTGAAAGTCGCTACGCTGTCTGAACCCGTAGGATACACCACAATGCAAACAAAACCGAAACGGTGCCGGGACGAACCATGCGTTTATACCGGTCCCGCCCAGTTCACCATTGGGTTGCACCCGAATTGTTTGAGGAAGGTACTCTCTTCTGCGCTGCACCACGCGGCCCGTTTCATCTACCCAGTCATCGGGCAAACGCCGGAGGAACTCCTCCGATCCCTCCTCGGGCCACGAACTTCCTTCACTGATGTAGATATATCCGGCTTTGACATCCCCCTCATTAGCCCTATCACTAAAGTCTCGAGGGATAAACTGCACTGTGCCGCGCTCTGAGACATCTTTCTTCCAGACCGAGTAGTATTCTTGGCCGCACTCACGGCAAAAAACCAAAGGTAGCAGGACTTTATTTCGGTCGTCCGGGACAAATTGCTGTCCTTGTAACGTAATATATCGCGAGGTTTCCGATTCGGGTGAGGCGTAAACAGTATCGCCTCGACTGATGAATTGGTGAATACGAAAGGCAAATGCTGGTAAACCCGTGTCAGGATGTGGTAGTTTGAACCCAGCGATAAGAGTGTCTTGGATAGAACCTACACAGCAATCATGATCGATGCCGGTCTTCTCGGCCAATCTAGCCGCCACGCCCTTCGCCCCCCGAATACTGGACGGAATTTGGCGCACAAGTCGCCCACTTGACTGTTCCCGTTTAACCCCCAGGGTAGTTTCTATCCAAATGGCAAGTGGATCGTACTTGAAATCATTGAAGTTGTTTGGTGGATTGTTACCGAGGCGAGTCCGCAACCGGTCGATGAATTCAGGTGTCTCGACGTTTTCGTCGGCCGTAATGCGCCTCAGGCTTTCACCA
>Ga0116191_1002525_pt1 | contig 13898 bp, 6 predicted proteins | sample AD_UKC111_MetaG_FD_89897 | JGI IMG/M metagenome (GOLD analysis project Ga0116191, IMG submission 89897) | Active sludge microbial communities of municipal wastewater-treating anaerobic digesters from Hong Kong - AD_UKC111_MetaG | ecosystem: Engineered > Bioreactor > Anaerobic > Digestate | place...
AGCTGGAAGATTTCGTGGCGAAATTTGAAGAAATCTCAAAGCGTAGTTGGGTGCAGACTCGTGCCAAGGCTCTGCTGAATCGGGACGCAATTATCAAGGCCCTTGTTGCTGTACGCGGTATGACCGAGGAAAGTGCAAAGGCGTTTGTTGAGGATCAGACCCGAAACTTTACCAATACCACCGAGGACTTTGCGAAAATCGTCAGCAAATACTGCCAGGCAAACAAAGCCCGTGTTGTTTTCCTCATGGACGAAGTCGGTCAGTTTATCGGTGACAATACCCAGCTTATGTTGAACCTGCAGACCTGTGTAGAAGATCTCGGTAAATACTGCCGTGGACAGTCGTGGGTTGTGGTTACCTCACAGCAGGAACTGAAAGCCATGATTGACAGCACCAAAGATAAGCAGCAGGATTTCTCCAAGATTCAAGGCCGTTTCAACACCCGTCTGCTTCTCTCCGGTGCAAATGCAGATGAGGTTATTAAAAAGCGTATTCTGGAAAAGAAGGATACAGCCGTCACGCCGCTGTGTGCCCTGTATGATGCAAACAGCAGTAAACTCTCCAATCTGATTCTGTTCCAGGCAAAACCGACATGGTCCGGGTACAAAGACGCGGATGAATTCAAGGATGTCTATCCGTTCGTTTCCTATCAGTTCGAACTGCTACAGAAGGTGTTCGAATCAATCCGTGAGCATGGAATGAGCGAAGGCAAGCACCTCTCACAGAATGAGCGGTCTTTGCTGGATGCATTCCAAACCTCTGCAAAGCAGATAGCTGAAATGGATTCAGGGATTTTGGTTCCATTCGATGATTTCTATCAGACTATTGAGCAGTTCATCGATTATGACATTAAAACCGTTTTTTCTAATGCTGAACGAAAGCCAAGTCTTGATAAATTTGATATTCGCGTGTTGCGTATTCTGTTTATGATTAAGTATGTAAAGGACATGCCTGCCACCATTGACCGACTGGCGACACTCATGGTTGGAAACATCAACGAAGATAAGGCTGCGTTGAAGTCCCGCATTTTTGATGCTCTGAAGAGGCTGGAAGATGAAACACTTATTCAGAAGAATGGTGAAGAGTATGATTTTCTTACCAATGCCGAGCAGGATGTAAATAAGCAGATCAATATCTCTGGCTATAACGAAGCAGAAGTACAGCGTACCATCCTGGATATCATCTATGACAAGGTACTTGAGAGTAACAAATTCCGTTATGAAGGACGTTATGATTTTGGCTTGAATCGCTATGTAGACAGCGAGTCCAAAGGTCCTGCCGGACAGGATAATATTACGATCCGGGTATGCACGCAGTTCTCTGGTACAAAATCCGCTGCCGACTTCCAGTCTGAATCCATCCGGGATAACGCAATCATTATTGATCTGACAGAAGGCAGCTTTATAGACGAGCTTATCCGGGCAAATAAAATAGCTACATTCCGTCGCAACAACAGCGCATCCATGTCCGCTACCCTGACGGAAATTATGAGCAAAAAGTCCGCAGAAATGTCCGACCGCATCAAGCGTGCTGAGGACATGATTCGTGCTGCTCTCCGTACTGCTCCGATTTACCTTGCCGGTACTCTTATGGATATCAAACAAAAAGACGGAAAAGACCGCATACAGGATGCCCTGAAAGAAATGGTCAAGCGTGACTATTTCAAACTGGACCTTGTCAGCACATTCTATAACGATCAAAAATCCATCTTATACATGCTGACTGATAGCAGCATCAGCTTGTTCGATATTTCTACCGATGCCAACAAGGGCGCTTATGATGAAATTCTTGAGAAGATCCGTGATGATAAGCGCATCGCCCGGAAAACAACGGTCAAGAGCTTGGTTGATTTCTTCACTAAGAAGCCTTACGGTTGGCGTGATCTTGATATTCTCGGCATGACGGGATATCTATGGAAAAATAATCACTTGCAGATTCTCATCCACGACAATGTTGTGGACGAAAACAATAACAGCTTTAAAAATGACTTATCTCGAAAAGCAAATATTGACACAATGGTAGTACGCCCGAAAGAAATTATTGACGAGGCGGTGCTTTATTCCGTAAAGCGCATTATGAATGACACCTACTCCGAGAATCTGCCTCTGGATGAAGCGGCTCTCAAATCTGGTGTTGTAACTTTCTTTGAGCGCAAACGTCAGTTCCTTGCCGATCTGAAAACAAAGTATGGCTCCGATTATGCCGGAGCCAAAGTTGCAGCAGAAATATATCAGGATTTCCAGGCCATACTCCGTTCCGGTGATACCCTTACCATTTTCAATGAAATCATCGAGCGTCGGGACAGCCTATATGAAAAGGCAGAGACGCTTGAACAGCTGGAAGGTTTCTACAAAGACGGAAGCCATCAGCAGAAGAATTATCAGGATGCTGTTGAGATCATTGATTGGTATACCGCCAACAGCCTGCTGGAAGACTTGAGCCGTCTGCAGCCTGTGGTAGATGCCATGTCTGTTATCGTTTCTATGGATATGCCGTTCAAGAAGATGAACGAGCTGGCTGATCTGGTGTTTAAGGCAAGCGAGATAAAAGAAAAGATCATTGAGGACAAGTTCAAAGGCACCGTTTACAGACTGAATCAGGACCGTGACACTATCAAGCTTGAACTTCACGAAGCCACAGTACCGTATCTGACCTCTGATCAGAAAGACCGCCTGCAGGAGAAGGCTGATGAAATAGCCGCACAGTATGATTCCTGGCTGAGCAGTCTTTCCAAGAGCACACCTAATATGGACTCCTATATCACGGCAAGTGGCAATTCCGTGATCAGCTTCCGCAGATTTGTCAGTCAGGTGCTGAGTGAGGGCGGAAGCAAATCGGTGCGCTCCAAGAAGGTCAGCGTTATTGACTGCATTCCCATAGCCAACAAGAAAATCACCTCTGCGGAGGATGTGGAAAAGGTTCTGGAGGCAATTAAAAAGAGGTTGCTTTCTGAGCTTAATGATAACGATGAACTGACCTTGAATTAAGGAGAAACTGATATGGATAAACGTATATTACAGACATATTCCATATGGGCCAAGGAAAACCTTGAGAAGCAGATCGAGGTTTCTCTCAAGACCCTTGGCATCAACGGAGATAAGGACATAAAGAATGCAAAAAAGATTGGTGACTTTACCAAAATCGACGGTGACTCCAATTCCTATCCAGCAGACCTGCTGGAGAAAAGGAAACATATTGTGGCGCTTGTCACCGAAAAGGGCTACAAGAATGTCATCGAGGAATTTGCCTATACCTGGTTCAACCGTTTTGTGGCTCTGCGCTTTATGGAGGTGCACGACTTTCTGCCGCACGGCTTTCGGGTTCTTTCAAACCGCAGCGGAGGTGTGGAACCGGAAATCCTGAAAAACCTCAACTTAGTCAACGATGAGCTGAACCTTGACATGAATATCTGCGCCTCTTTGAAGGAACAGGGCAAAACAGAAGAATTGTTCCGCTATGTGCTGTTGCGCCAGTGCAGTGCCCTTGCGGATATTCTGCCTATGCTCTTTGCCAAGGATAACGACTATCTTGAGCTGCTTCTGCCAAAGTCCCTCCTAATCGGTGAAACGGTGCTGACGAAACTGATTGAGATCCCGGAGGATAACTTTCTGAACGAAGTGGAGATCATCGGGTGGATGTATCAGTTCTATATCTCCTCTAAAAAGGATGATGTTTTCGCATCGAAGAAAACAATCACCAAGGATACCCTCCCGGCAGTTACACAGCTTTTCACCCCGGACTGGATTGTCCGCTACATGGCAGAAAACTCTGTCGGCCGAATCTGGCTGGAAAGCTATCCGCAGTCCCCGCTCCGTTCCGAAATGAAATACTATGTGGATGGCCCGGAGCAGACGGAGGAAGTGCAGAAAAAGATTGACGCCATCAAGTATAAGAACGTCAATCCGGAAGAAATCCGAGTTATAGAGCCCTGCTGCGGTTCCGGGCATATCCTCGTTTATGTATTTGACCTTCTTTATAAAATGTATGAGGAAAAGGGATACTCCACGCGTGAGATCCCTTCCCTCATTCTAAAAAACAATCTTGTTGGTCTGGACGTGGACAAACGAGCGGCGCAGCTTGCCGCGTTCTCTCTTGTTATGAGGGCCCGGAGCGTCAACCCTCGTTTCTTCAATGACAATTACTATACGGTCCCTCAGGTGTATGAAATTCATGACTCCCATTATCTTGAGAGCATCGGGTTTAAACAGCACATGAAGAACATCGGTGTGTTCACGGACGAGGAAATAAAAGCTGTAGAGACGCTGGTGGAGCTTTTCCGTAATGGTAAAACCATCGGATCACTAATCAAGATGAAGCCTATTAAGTTTGAATGCGTGGAAAGCGTGATTAATAAGCTGGAGCATGAGGTTGTTGCCAGCATATTTGATATACCGTTTACCGAAGATGGGTGTGCACTGCTGAAGAAGCTGCTTGCTCAGGCAAAGGTGCTCTCCGCTAAATACGACATTATGATAACGAACCCGCCTTATATCGGAATCTCCTCAATGGAGGCGCCGGTAAAGGATTATGCCGTCAAGAACTATCCGAACAGCAAGACAGATATGTTTGCTATGTTCATGGAAACGGGGTTTGTAAAAAAGAATGGGTTCACGGCAATGATAAACATGCATAGCTGGATGTTTTTGTCAAGTTTTGAGAAGCTTCGCAGCAGTCTCATTTCTACAACAACGATTGTCAATATGATTCACTTGGGCCCTCACGCATTTGAGGAGATAAATGGAGAAGTTGTACAGACAACCACCTTTGTAATGAGATCAAAGGTAAGTACGGAGAACGGGCAATTCTTTAGACTAGTTCGTTGCACGGACAAAGAGTCAGTATTTGCTTCAAGAGAACACAAATATTCATGTAATCTTGAACGCTTTCTTGATATTCCGGGTATCCCTTTTGCATATTGGATAACGGATAGCACATTAGATGTTTATAAAAAGCATGAGAAAATGGTCTCGTTTGCTCCTCCAAAGCAAGGCTCAACTTTGGGAATAAATGATTTATTTCTGAGGATGTGGTATGAGGTCTCAAATAAGAGCGATAGATGGTTCCCTTGTCTAAAGGGCGGAGAGTATAGAAAATGGTATGGAAATCACACCTATTGCGTTAATTGGAAAAATAACGGGAATGCTGTAAGAGCGGCGGGAAGAGCCACAATACGAAATGAAGACAAACTTTTTCAAAAAGGAATTTCTTGGTCAAGGATCACAAGTAATCCTTCCTTTCGAATAATGCCTGATGGATATTTCTTTGAAAGCGCTTCTGGAGTTTGTTTCCCTTCAAAAAGCTATCTGCAATATACTTTGGGTTTACTTAATTCGAAAGTAATATCTGTATTCTCCGAAATTGTAAATCCGACATTAACTCTACAGTCCGGTGATGTAGCTACAATCCCTATCATGATAGGAAAGCAAGAAAAGGTAAATTTATTAGTCCATGATAATGTCAGTTTATGTACAGAAGATTGGGATTACTTTGAAACTTCATGGGACTTTCAAGTTCACCCGCTGATTCAGAAAAAATTCCTTATTGCAGATGCTTTTGACACATGGAATACTGAATGCCAGCAGCGATTTGACACTCTCAAATCCAATGAGGAAGAACTGAATCGCATCTTCATTGAAATATATGGTCTGCAGGATGAACTTACTCCGGAAGTTGAGGATAAGGATGTAACCGTTCGCCTTGCCGATAAAGAGCGGGATATCAAAAGCCTGATATCCTACCTCGTCGGTGTCATCATGGGACGATATTCGTTGGATGTGCCCGGTCTTGCCTTTGCCGGCGGAGAATGGGATGCGTCGAAGTATCGGACCTACCAGCCGGACGATGACGGCATCGTACCGATATATTCTAAGGTCGGCATGGAGGACGGTCTGACCGCCCGTATCATCGGCCTCATCAAGCATACCTACGGTGAAAATACATACCGACAGAACATGGACTATATTGCGGAGGCTCTGGGCAAGAACAACAACGAATCCAGCGAGGAGACGCTGTGCCGCTATCTCAACGACGGCTTCTACGCCGATCATCTGAAGGTGTATCAGAAACGCCCGATTTACTGGATGTTCTCCAGCGGCAAGCACGGCGGATTCAAGTGCCTGATTTATATGCATCGCTACACCGAGGATACTCTTGCCCTCATAAATGGCAAGTACTTCCTGCCTGAATCCACCCGACTGAAAAACGATATGGAAGAACTACTTTCCCGTATCAGCACTGCGGAGGGTCGGGACAAAATCCGTCTTGAAAAGGAACGTCAGAAGTTGGCTGCCGCGTATAACGAGGCTATTGAATACGGCCAGGTCCTTGACCATATGGCAAACAAGTATATAGCGATCGATCTGGATGACGGAGTCAAAGTTAACTACGCCAAGTTCCAGGGAGTTGAGCTTGTAACCGACAGCGGCACGAAAGTTAAGAAGGACCTGCTGGTCCCGATAAAGTGAGGATAGCGTTATGGCAAGTATAGATTATCAGGAGGCAAGAAAGGAAATCACAAAGATGTTCCGCGCCAAAGACAGCAGCGGACGTAAAGTGATTTTCTGGTACGATCCTCCGATGAATTTCAAAGAGGATGTTACAACCGACAGCTTCGACTGCTGCCGGGTCCTCGTATGCGAAAAAAATGAGTTTTCCATTAAGAAAACCATCGAGCATGACGAAACGGATACGAACTTCCTCGTATATATCCCCGCAGAGAAGCCGGCGGATAACGAAAACTGGCTGCTGGATGTTCTGACGTACAGCCAGGAGTATTACGCCGATACGGTTGCCCTGACCATGCGCAGGCTCGGTCTTACCAATACCGACCTTCGTCGCATTGTGGAACGCTATGCAAAGTTCTTTGACAGCGAGGCCCGGAATAAAAAGCTGAGCAGCTATGTTGAAGTGAATGACAGCATGAGCGGTGACGAGCTTAAGCTGGCCATGCTGTGCGTACTGGTTAAGGCGCAGTCCCGCTCCATCGAAAGCGTATTGACCGAGCTGGTGTTTGACTCCGGCAGTAAATATGCTGACTTGAAGAAGTTCGGTTTTGAGGAATACCTGTGGGATGAAATTTCCCGATACTACAACTATGAGGGTGACCAGAAGATCGAGCTGCTTACCCGCAAGTTCCTATTCACTGCGCTTTTGGAGCAGAAGGCCGATTTCAGGGATTTACCGTCCTTCTATCAACAGTACATCATTACAGGCGCCGGGAAGATGGACGCCAAGTTTTTCGTGGATAAAATCAAAACCGATAAACGATATCCGGAGCTTCAGTCCAGCATTGCAATAGACCTCAAGATTGAGGGGCTGCTTGCACATAGGGATATTTCCTGCGTACAGGAAGCGGATATCTTTGAGTGCATTGATACGTATATCGTTAGTACCATAGCGGAAAGCCTGAAAAACGGCAGCCTGGATTACGATACTTTTGAGCGTATTATTAACGGCCGCATGAGCTCTGTCTGGTATGAGGAGCACAAGGCAGAATATGAGCTGCTGGCAGCATCTATTGCCTTCTTCCGTGCTCTGGAAAAGCCCGTGCCAAAGCAGCTATTATCCACTGAATATATCCGTGAGTATACAAATACCTGGTACAAGGTGGATACCCATTATCGCCATATCTGTGCCAGCTACCGCAGCATTGAGCATCCGATAGAAGAATTTGAATGGCTTATGGATCGGGTTGAGCTTACCTACCAGATGAAATTCCTTGATGAAATCGGCAAGGAATACAGTGACTCCCTTGCTCAGCAAGGTGAGTGGCGCTTTGCCGGCATTCCCATGACGAGTGATTTATACCACATCGTCCAGAAGAATAATTACAAGAAATGCTTTGTGATTATTTCGGATGGGCTACGTTATGAAATCGCACATGAACTTTTTGAGAGGATTCAGGTTGATCCGATTCTCAAAGGCAGCCAGGAATTAAGCTATGCAATATCTCCGATCCCTTCTGAGACCCGCTTTGGTATGGCAGCGCTTCTGCCGCATAAGATCCTTTCCTATGACAACGGTATGGTATCAGTGGACGGTCTTCCCACAAACAGTATTGTGGCCAGGGATGCTGTGCTGAAGGCAAAGCAGGAAAGCTATGCAGCTATCGGATATGAAGATATCAACTCTATGTCCAGAGCGGAGCTCCGTTCGTATATGGCGGATAAGTCTCTGGTCTATATCTATCACAACGTCATTGATAATACCGGTGAGCATAACGAAAAGAGGGTCTTTGATGTTGCAGAAACAGCCATCAATGAGATTTTGATGCTGGTTCGCAAGCTTTACAACAGCCTTCAGATTTCCAACTTCTACATCACCGCTGATCACGGTTTTCTTTACCGCAATAACCGAGTTGAAGAATCATCCAAATACAGCAATGTGGTTTCCATGCATCCTACGGAAGCATCCAAGCGTTATGTGCTGAGCGATGATGGTTCCTTCACCATTCCCTACACATTGGAGTTTCCGCTTGCCGTGGAGGATGGTGGTTATAAGGTGGTTACACCATACAGCTATGAGCTGTTCAAGACTCAGGGCAGCGGACTGCAATACATCCACGGTGGCGCCTCTCTGCAGGAAACGATCGTACCAATCATTCATATTGGAGAACTCAGTTCTGCTAAGAACAAGGATGCTGTTACCCCGGTTGGCGTAAGACTTAAGAGTATTACCCGAAAAATCACAAATCGCAGCTTTGCCTTAGAATTTGAACAGTATGAAAAAGTGGAAGGCCTGAAGCAAGCCATCAGCTGCGAGACTTTCATTGTGGATGAGGATGGCAATAAAGTATCCGGAACTTATCCGTTCATGGCGGCATCCACGAGCGATGACGCGACTACTCGTGTAACAAGTGTCCGGTTCACTTTGATGAATGTTCAATTTGACCGAAGCAAGCGTTATTTCCTTGTCCTGCGTGATACGGCAAAGCCTGACGAGTATATCGAAAAAGAGCAGTTCACAATTGACATCCTTCCCTTGCGGGTATTATAAGGAGGTTCCAGTATGGATGATCTCGATAAGAAGGTATTTGAGCTCTTTTCCGGACGCGTGGTCCCAAAGGGCGCCACAAAGAAAATCAAGAATAGCGCCAATGTGCCGACCTATGTACTGGAATATCTGCTGGGCACATACTGTACCTCCGATGATGAGGAGGAAGTCGCAGCCGGTATAGAGCAGGTTAAGCGCATTCTATCTGACAACTATGTCCGTCCGGATGAGTCCGAGCAGATTAAGGCAAAAATTAAGGAAAACGGCAACTACACGGTCATCGACAAAATCAGCGTCAAGCTGAATGAGCGTGTCGACCAGTACGAAGCCGATTTCCTATTCCTTGGGATTCGCGGGATCTATGTACACCCGAAATATGTAAGGGAGTATGAAAAACTCCTGGCCGGTGGCATCTGGTGTATTGTAGATCTAACCTACTTCTACAACGAGGATGAAAAGAAGCAGAGTCCGTTCATCATAAACGATATAACGCCCATTCAGATGCCGAACCTGGACAAAAATGAAATCATCGAGGCGAGAAGTCAGTTTGGCAAGGAAGAATGGATTGACTTTTTGCTCCGTTCATGCGGTATGGAGCCCACACAGTTTGAATACCGTACCAAGTGGCATCTGCTTGCTCGTCTGGTTCCGCTCATTGAAAACAATGTCAATACCTGTGAACTTGGACCGCGCGGCACCGGAAAATCACATATATACAAGGAACTGTCACCGAACTCTATTCTAATATCCGGTGGGCAGACCACTGTTGCCAATCTGTTTTATAACATGGGCAAGCGTCAGGTCGGTCTTGTTGGCATTTGGGACTGTGTAGCATTTGACGAGGTTGCCGGAATCAACTTCAAAGACAAAGACGGCGTCCAGATTATGAAGGATTATATGGCTTCCGGTTCCTTTGCAAGGGGAAAGGAAGCAATCCAGGCAAATGCCTCTATGGTATTCGTGGGCAACATCAATCAGAGCGTGGATTATCTCCTGAAAACATCGCATCTGTTTGAGCCGTTTCCAGAGGCTATGATTGACAGTGCCTTCTTCGACCGAATGCACTGCTATATTCCCGGTTGGGAAATTCCAAAGATGCGTCCGGAATACTTTACCGACAATTATGGCTTCATTTCCGATTATTTTGCGGAGTTTATGCGTGAAATGCGGAAAGTCCCGGAGACGGATGCCTTTGATAAATATTTCAAGCTGGGGAGATGCCTGAATCAGCGTGATACCATTGCTGTTCGCAAGATGGTATCTGGCCTTACAAAACTGCTGTACCCAGACGGAAAGTTCACAGAGACTGAGATTGAAGAGATCCTGAAATACGCCATAGAAGGACGCAGGAGAGTCAAAGAGCAGTTAAAGAAAATCGGCGGCATGGAGTTCTACGATGTACAGTTTTCCTACATCCGTTTTTCAAATATGGAGGAGATCTTCGTACCGGTCCTTGAGCAGGGTGGCGGAAAGCTGATCCCCGAAGGCATTGGGAAACCCGGTCATGTTTACTCTGTTGCCAACGGTACAAATGGTATGATGGGCCTTTTCAAATTTGAGGTCACCATGACCGAAGGCTCCGGAAAGTTTGATGTCACTGGAATGCAGAGCGCGAAGGAAACTAAGGAATCGGTTAAGACCGCGCAGAACTATTTCCGAGCCAACGCTAAGCAGATTAGTGCATCTATCTCTGTGGATTCTAAGGATTATATGATGCATATCCAGGGCTGTCAGGGTGTCGGCCTCGATAGCAATGTCTCTCTTGCCACAATGACCGCATATTGCAGTTGTGCGTTGGACAAGCCGGTTTTACCACAAATGTGTATTCTAGGCTCCATGAGCATCGGTGGAACCATCAACAAGGTTGAGGAGCTTGCCTCCACTCTGCAGGTAGCCTTTGACGCAGGTGCCAAGCGCATCATCATCCCAATGAGCAGCGCAGCCGATATAGCAACCGTTCCTGCAGACCTGTTTGCAAAGTTCCAGATTTCCTTCTATAGCAGCCCCGAGGATGCAGTAGTTAAAGCATTGGGGATTGAGTGAGTTCCTAATTATAAATATTATTATTAATGAATATGGAGGAAGTAAATTGAATAAAAATCGTGGTCCAAGTCCATCTGATTCTACTATAAGATTGTTATGTGTGCGTTCGGCTGGTAGATGCCAATTTGATGGTTGTAATGCTTTTTTATTTCAAGATGAGATCACTCTGACAAATGGTAATTTTTCGAATGTAGTACATAATGTTGCATCCAGTCCTGATGGGCCACGAGGAGATTTTGCACTCTCACACCAGCTTAGTGGCAGCATAGATAATTTGCTCTTGTTGTGCCCGAAACACCATAAACTCATAGATGATCATCCAGAAATATACACAGAACCCTGTCTACGTGAAATGAAGAAAAAACACGAAAAACTAATATATGAGCAGTGTGAAATGATTGGAAAACCATCAAGCGAAATACTTATGTTTTCGTCACCAATTAAGGGAAAGCTTGATTCATCCATTAATTTACATCAAGCTGTAGATGCAATTAAACCATTCAAAAGGCCAAATTCATTTAATGGAATACCGATATTTGTTAAATCATCTGCAGATTACAATTCAAATGAATATTGGATGGAAACAGAACGACAACTAAATGCACAGTTTAATCGACTCATTGTTAATAGCGCGATGGTGATTAATCCGGAACAGCATTTTTCGGTTTTCCCATTAGCTCCTATACCGCTTATAATTAAACTTGGTTATTTAATGGGTGATAAAATACCGGGGGATATATATCAAAAAATTCGAGAGCCAGATACTTGGAAGTGGTTATACGAAGACCAGAAAAATGAATTCAAAGTAGAAAAAAAGGTTGTTCGTAATGGTAATAAGATCGCTCTGGTAATGTCATTAACTGCTGATATTTCCGAAGCTAGAGTAACACAAGTGTTTGATGCAGATATAATTTATTTCATTCGAGCTTATCATTTTGGTGTTGATGCTATTTCTAGTAAAGCTGATCTAAAATCCTTTTGGCAACTCTATCAAAAAATATGTGACGAAATATCAAACAAATATACGAGTACAAAACAGATTCATTTATTTCCTGCAATACCAGTCTCAGCTGCCTTTGAAATTGGACGTAGATATATGCCTGGGGTATATCCGGAAATAGTAATATATGAAGAAAACAAAGGTTTTATAAAAGCATTTTCGATTGGAGGGTAAATGTCATGTCAAGAAAAGAAACTGAATTAGGAATAATCCTTGCAAAAATTGCTGATGAACTTAATATTACAGATACTATGTATGATAAAGCTGTTCAAAGTTATATTGCTGTTGGAAATTGGATTGGGGATGGACTGGATTTTACAGTCGAAATTATGCCACAAGGTTCAATGAATCTAGGAACAACTGTAAGGCCAATAAACGAGAGTGATGATTATGACATTGATCTTGTGTGTTTACTTCATGAGGGATGGCAGTTAGATGCAAGAACTATAAAGGAACTTGTAGGCAAACGTCTAAAAGAAAATGCAATGTATAAAAAAAAGCTTGATGAGGGTAGTAGATGTTGGAAAATGAGTTATGACGGTTTTCATATGGATATACTACCTTGTGTACCAAAAGAACGTTTATTTATAAAGGATAATCATACTGAAATCCGTCTAACACATAAAAACAACGATGGAACTTATTCTGATAAATACAGCAATCCTCATGGATATAAGTTGTGGTTTATAAACCAAATGTTAAATGTATATAAAAACTTAAGTGAAAAATATGCAATTGAAAATCGAACAATAATTGATGAAGTGCCTATTTACAAAGTCCGAACGCCATTGCAGCAATCTATACAGTTATTAAAGCGTCACCGGGATATTATGTTTGCTGGGAAAGATGATATAGCTCCGATTTCAATTATTATAACTACTCTTGCTGCAAAAGCATATAACAATGAAACTGATTTATATGAAGCCTTACATAATATTCTTGATAATATGCCTAACTATATAGAAAATCGAAATGGTATCTCATGGGTTGAAAACCCGGTTATGGCTAACGAAAACTTTGCTGATAAATGGCAACATCACCCAGAGAAGAAAAAATCATTTTTTAGTTGGTTAGAACAAGCAAAATTAGACCTTCTTATTAAACCCATTGATATGTATGGAATTGATACAATAGGAAAGCATTATAAAACCGTTATTGGTGACCTCCCGGTAAATCGCGCGTTAAATGCTTTAGGTGATGAGAAAAAGCAAGCTCGTTCATCTAGCTCATTATATATCAATGGGTTAGCTGGTGGAATTAGTACTACTACAGATACTTCCAGTAAAAAAATAAAGGAGCATACGTTCTTTGGTTCATAAACAGATATGGAAGAAAAAGAAAATATCACTTGCCGAACAACTTTTCGCTCTTAAAAAAGCGTACAAAGAATCAACCTGCTTCATACAAGGACATAATACATTAATCTGGCGTGGACAAGCTTGCCCAAGTCCGCTTTCAAGTACATACTCCCTTGAGATACGATATACCTTGGGTTCAAAACCTATCGTCACTGTACAAGGAGATACTATAAAGAACATTGAGGCACCTAATTTTCCACATGTGTTTCATAGAGATGTGAATTCAAATACTGTTACACTATGTTTGTGTTATGGAGATGAATTCAACTCTAGCATGTTGATATCCGATACATATATTCCATGGGCAATTGAATGGTTATACTATTATGAAATATGGCTTGTTACGGAAGAATGGTGCGGTGGTGGAATTCATCCCTTTAGCAAAAAGTAAATATTGTGGCTTCCCAACCTTGACTGCAAGAAATGGCCATTGGAATTGACGGTGCATGTCTAAGTGATAATAAAATATGGAGAACGGCCGCGAGGAGAACTCCGAAGGAGCAAAA
>Ga0116191_1002530_pt1 | contig 13874 bp, 10 predicted proteins | sample AD_UKC111_MetaG_FD_89897 | JGI IMG/M metagenome (GOLD analysis project Ga0116191, IMG submission 89897) | Active sludge microbial communities of municipal wastewater-treating anaerobic digesters from Hong Kong - AD_UKC111_MetaG | ecosystem: Engineered > Bioreactor > Anaerobic > Digestate...
AGTCATACGATCGGTTTGATCATACCATACGATGCAGAGTATATTTTTTCCAATCCGTATTATGTAGAAGTGATGAGAGGCATCTATACGGAAGCGGATAAAAGAGGATATTACCTTCTGATCTGCTACCCGCATAACCATAACTATGTAGATATGTTCAATCAGAAGCAGGTCGAAGGATACATCGTGATCAGCCCGGGGAACGATCATAAATATATGCTTCAGTCGCTGGTCGATGTGAAAGCACCGTTCGTATCCACGGCAAATGTCATTGATTGGGATACGGAGATCCATGTGGTCGACGTAGACAATTACAGCGGAGGAAGGCAGCTGACCGAATATCTGGTCAAGCTGGGACATCGGGATATCGCATACATTGGAAAAGCATCTATCACCAGCAGTATGGACCGTTTTCACGGCTACCGGGATGTCTTGGAAGAGAAGGGGATCCCCTATCGGGATTCCATGGTAAAAATCATTGATAAGGGTTCCATTGCGAACGCAGAGGAAGCAACAAAGGAACTTATCAAGAATAACGGGAATCTGACGGCGATCTTTGCAGCCAGCGACATGCTGGCCATCGGTGCGATCAAAGGTGTGAAGGCGCTGGGGAAAAAAGTGCCGAAGGACGTTTCCGTTGTCGGTTTTGATGATATTCCGTTTGCCGAGCATTATGATCCGCCTCTGACAACAATGAAGCAGCCCACCTATGATAAAGGAGTGGAGGCAGTGAAAATGCTGATCGAACTTCTGGAAAATAAAGGCGAATCCAGGAATGAAGTAAAACTGCTGGACATGGAGCTGATGGAAAGAAAATCCACAGCAAAAGCAAAATAATTTAAACCGACCGGGGGCTGTTATGAAAGCAAAATACAGACATTACGGATGCAGAATCACAGATGAGAGCACCTATAAAGGGAGGAACGTTCTCTTCCTGGAAAACGAATTGATCAAAACCGGACTCTTACTGGATAAAGGAGCGGATCTGTTCCAATTCATCTATAAACCCGCGGATGTTGACTTTCTGTGGAAGTCGCCGAACGGCCTGCTGAATCCTCAAAAGTATCACGACACGATTGCTTCCGGTGCAGGTACATTTCTGGACAATTACCACGGAGGCTGGCAGGAGATCTTTCCCGGAGGAGGCCCGTACGTTTACCAAGGCGCGGAACTTGGCCTGCATGGCGAAGTGACTCAGCTCGGCTGGGACTATTCCATACTGGAAGACGAACCGGAAACCATCCTGGTAAAACTGGAAGTCGACTGCGTGCGGACGCCGTTCCATATTGAAAAGACCATCCGCATGAAACAACACGATCCCAGCGTTTACATTGAAGAAAAGATCACCAATCTTTCGACTCAGGATCTTTACGTCATGTGGGGTCAGCATCCGGCATTAGGCGCGCCGTTTCTGAAAAAGGGGAACAGACTGTTTCTCAATGCGAGGAAAGCGGTCGTTCACAGTCCGAAATTTATGGAGTCAGGGATATTTGAGCCCGGCAGGGAATTTGACTGGCCGACGATCAGGACGGATGACAAAGAAATCGACCTGTCGATCATAGGAGACGAATCCTGCGGGTATGGCGATCTTCTATATCTGAAGGAACTGGAGGAAGGCTGGTATGCCTGCATCGATCCGGAGGCCCGGCTCGGTTTCGGTCTCGCCTGGCCCAAGGAAATCTTCCCATACCTCTGGTTCTGGCTGGTATATGGAAAATCTCCCGGATACCCCTGGTGGGACAGAACCTACTGTATCGCACTGGAGCCCTGGACCAGCTGCCCAAACCGCTTTGAAGAGGCGGTGAAAAATCAGACCGTACCCGTGATCAGGGGAAAAGAAACCATAACAATACCCTTTACTGCCGTTGCTATTTCAGGTGTAGAAAGCATACGCGGAATAGACCTGAGTGGAACAATTAAAAAGTAAATCAACATTGAATGGAGAAGGAGAAAGAAAATGAAAAGAATGAAAATGATGGCAGCCGTTGCTTTATGTATCGTTTTGGTCTTGACTGCATTTGCGGGCTGTGCAGGAGACCAGGAAGAAGCCGCGCCCGGCGGAGACGATTCCCAGATCGTTATCGCATATTCCCAGGCTGAGCTTGTCAATGCATGGCGTGTAACGAACCAGAAGGATATGGAGGCCCAGGCGGAAAAATTCGGTGTGAAGCTGATCTCCACAGATGCAAACCAGGATCCTTCCAAGCAGCTTGCCGATGTGGAAAGCCTGCTGGCACAGAGCCCTGATGCACTGATCGTATCTCCGGTCGAATCTGAGGCGCTGGTACCGGTTGTTGATATGTGCAACAATGCAAATGTTCCTTTATTCATCATTGACAGAACCATCAATGCGGAACCAGGCGAAGGAATGTACATAACCCAGATCACCCAGAGCCATGTGCTTTCCGGAGAAATCCTCGCGAAAAAGACCGTTGAGATGCTGACAGAGAAATATGGCGAACCGAAGGGAAATGTTGTTCACGTTCAGGGTCAGGCGGGAGCTTCCCCGGTTATCGACGCCAATGAAGGCTGGGCGTCCGTCATGAAGGATTATCCGAACATTAAGGAAATTGCGGTTGCTGACGCCGGCTTTACAAAGCAGGGCGGAATGCAGGTCATGGAAGACTTCCTCCAGAGATTCCCTGCCGGAGAGATTGACATCGTCAGAACGGATTACAGCGATATGACCATCGGCGCACTTGACGCCATCAAGGCTGCCAACAGAACCGAGCTTCTGGGCTTCGTAATCGGAGAAGGCGGACACATCAAGGCTATCGAGGCAGTTGTCGCTGGTGAAATCGCATGCGAAACCCAGACTCCTCCTTATTTTGGAGAATTGGCGATCCAGAGCGCATTGGACTACCTGGCCGGAAAAGAGATACCGGCAAAACAGGAAGTTCCGATCAAAGTATTTGAGTCAAACAAGGTCGATGAAGCACAGGCTTATCTCGATCAGATCAAGGGAGCAGGGCTGGAATTCTAATCAGCCGGGGGGGCTTTCAGCCCCCCGCCCTTTCATTTAACAGGAATTATCATCATTCAATTATTGATTAAAACCGGTGGAGTGGCTGTGATGACGGAAAAAGAACCGATATTAAAACTGGAAAAGATCTGCAAAGGGTTTTCGGGCGTGCCTGTGCTGCAGGACGTCAGCATCGATGTTTACCCCGGAGAAGTTCACTGCCTCATGGGAGAGAACGGTGCGGGAAAATCCACATTGATCAAAATCATTTCAGGAAGCTATACGGCAGACAGCGGAAGCATCCTTTATCTGAATACAGTCTATAAAAAATACAGCCCGAGATGGGCCCATGAAAACGGGATCAATACCATTTATCAGGAAATCGATCTGGTTCCTCATCTGACGGTTGCTCAGAATATTTCTTTGAGAAATGAACCGATGACCAGAACGAAAAATATAGACGACAAAAAAATTAAAGAAAGAGCATTGAACATTTTTAAGGACATGGGAGTATCCATCGACGTCAATGCGGAACTGCAGTCCTTAAAGGTAGCGAACCAGCAACTGGTTGCCATCGCAAAAGCACTGTCCCTGAACAGCAGGGTCCTCATCCTTGACGAGCCGACTTCCGTATTTACCAATACAGAAGTTGAACTGCTGTTTGGATTGATTCGAAAATTAAAAGCACAAGGAATTGCAATTATTTATATATCCCACCATCTGGAAGAAATCTTTGAGATAGGCGACCGGATCACAGTATTGAAGGACGGCTGTCTGGTAAGAACAGGATTGGTCTCGGAGTTTGACAAAGCTTCCCTGGTCAAATCCATGGTGGGCAGAGACGTGAGAATAGAAAAGAAGGAACGTCTGACTTCAACAGGAGAGGAAGTGCTCTCCCTTAAGAATCTGACCCGGGAGGGCGTCATAAAGGGCGTGAGCCTCAAGGTCCACCGGGGAGAAATCCTGGGAATCGGCGGTCTGGTGGGAGCTGGAAGAACAGAGCTGATCCGTCTGATTATCGGAGCGGATCCTGTGGATAAAGGCGAAATCTGTTATAAAGGCAGCGCGGTAAAAATAAACTCGCCGAAAAAAGCTCTGAAAATGGGGATCGGTCTTGTGCCGGAAGACAGGAAGGGCGAAGGGATCGTCGCCGCGAGAAGTGTCCTGGAGAATATGTCCTACAGCAGGATCGAGAAAACCGCAAGAGGTTCTATTGTAAAATGGCAGTCACTGAAAAAACGGGGGCTGGATCTCTTTGCCGAGCTGAACGTGCAGCCGAAAAATCCTTATAAAAGCATTCAGTATCTCAGCGGCGGAAATCAGCAAAAGGCTGTATTGGGCAAGCTTCTGAATGCAGACTGCGAGCTGCTGCTCCTGGATGAACCGACAAGGGGCGTCGACGTGGGCGCCAGGGAAGAGATCTACAAAGTCATTACAAAATTGAAGGAAAAAGGGACGGCCATCCTGATGGTATCATCCGACTTGATCGAATTGCTGTCTCAGTCGGACCGGATCGCCGTCATGGCCAACGGATCGATTGTAAAAGAGTTTGACAGAGACGAGGCAACAGAGGAAAAGATTCTGGAAGCTGCACTGAATTTAGGAGGAGAATAGAATGGAAAAGGTTTTTTTTGATAAAGCATTCGGCGTCCTGAATAAATACAGTGCTATCATAGCGCTTGCTATCGTCGTGCTCTATGGCGCCCTGTTTGTTCCGAACTTTCTGAGAGAAGCCAATATGACCGCCATTCTGTACCAGTATTCCATTATCGGATTCCTGGCGCTGGGACAGCTTCTCGTCATTCTGACCGGAGGAATCGATCTGTCCCAGGGTTCCTTTGTTGCCCTGACTTCCGTCGTGGCGGCGACCATCATGGTGCATGCGGGAGCAATCCCTGCAGCGCTGGGAGCGCTGATCCTTTGCGGCGGACTTGGGCTCGTCAGCGGTATCATCGTTGCGAAGACGAAGATCCCCGCCTTTGTCGCAACATTAGGGATGCTGGGCATCGGAAGAGGTCTCGCAAAGTTCATCGCCAACGCCAAACCGATCCCTATCCAGAATGATCTGTTTAAAAGTCTTGGAAGGGCGGAGCTGTTCGGAATCCCGGTCTGCTTTCTGCTCTGGATCCTGGTTTGCATTCTGCTTTTCTGGTTCCTGAAAAAAAGAAGGCTGGGAAGATACATATACGCGGTAGGAAGCAGCGAGGAGAGCGCAAGGCTGGCTGGGATCAATATAGCCAGAACGAAGATGTTCGTCTACATGATGGCATCTCTCTTTACCGCGTTCGGAGGATTGATCTGGGCAGCAAGGCTCGGCTCGGCGTCTCCCATCGGGGGAATGAACTATGAAATGGAAAGCATTGCGGCCGTGGTTGTCGGGGGCGGCAGCCTGAACGGAGGGGTTGGTTCTGTTCTCGGGACTGCTGCAGGCGTTCTCTTGTTCGGCGTAATCAACAGCATCTTAAATCTATCGGGAATCTCTCCCTTCTGGCAGGGAGCAATCAAAGGAATCATCATACTGCTGGCGGTTGCCATAAGCCAGCTGCAGAGACGCAGAAACAGCAAGTACAAGTAAAGGAGGTACGTCGATGAAGAATGTTTTAACACAGTCCAAGGATACCCTGCAGCTCGTCACTGTACTGATCATCTTGTGCATTTTTGCAGCGTTTCTGTCAAAAGGCGTATTTATACAGCCTGTCAATCTTACCAATATTCTTGTACAGAACAGCATTCTGATGATTGTCGCTCTGGGCCAGTTTCTGATCATCCTGTCCAAGGGGATCGATCTGAATGCGGGAAATATCGTCGGATTTACCAGCGTTGCCATCGTTCTTACCCAGGGTTATGGAACAGGGCTGTCTGTGGGTGTCACTCTGATCGCTGCGCTGGTGATCGGCGCAATTACAGGATGTCTGGTTCATTTTGTGAAGCTGCCCGCTTTTGTAGTCACGCTGGCCATGAGCCAGATCGTCTACTCCATTACCAAGGTCATCGGCGGAGGGGCGGCGGTTTATACCGGAACCGACGGTACGCCGATTTCTCCGGTCATTCTTGAGATTTACTCCGTCAGGATGCTCGAAATTCCGCTGCCGGTGCTGATGTCGGCAATCGCAGTGGCGGTGGTAGCATTGTATTTAAAAACCACCACGGGCCACTTTGTCTACGCTGTCGGCGGCAATGAAAGGACCGCCGCCATTTCCGGACTTCCCATCGCAAGAGTAAAAATATCGGTATATCTGCTCTCGGCGGCTCTTGGCTGCATGGCAGGGTTGATGTTTGTCGCCCGGGTCGGTCTCGGCGACCCCCAGGCCGGAGACAATCTTACCCTGGATTCCATCGCGGCGGTTACCGTCGGAGGAGCAAGCCTTTCCGGCGGAGTCGGCAAGATCAGCGGCGCAGTGATCGGCGTGCTGATCCTGGGCGTCTTGAATAATATTTTGAATTTATTGAATGTGCCTCCTACGATTCAGCCGGCGATCAAGGGCGCGATCATATTGCTGGCTGTCTATCTCAATAGCGTGAAAGGTTGAAAATTTGGGTGATGAAATGGCGAAGACAGGATTAATTACAGTTGCGGACAGCCGGTCTGACTTTTTTGAAAAGAGGAAGCCCCTGGTCATTGAAGAGATGAAGGCGCTGGATTGGCTGCGGGACGAATTTAACGTCATCGAATCGGACGTCATAACATCGGAGAGTTCTGTCGCCGAGTGGGCGGATCGGTTCAACAGAGAGCAGATCGACAGTCTCATCATCCATTTGCCGATCTGGGCGGACCCGATTCTTTCCGTTAAGGTCTGCAATTACATAAAGGAACCGGTGCTTCTGCTCGGAAACGGCAGCTCGGAAACCTCCAGTCTGGTGGGAGTTCTTGGCGCAGGCGGAGCGTTGGATCAGATCGGCAGGGAGCACACCCGTGTATTCCAGCACAACACAGAAGCGGGCAGGCGCAAGGTACGGGCTTTTCTCCGGGCAACCTCCGCGGCAAAAACCCTGAGAGGCAATGTCCTCGGTATATTTGGCAGCCGCAGTCTGGGCATTTTTACGACGGTCAGCGACGTGGCCCAGTGGCAGAGGATATTCGATATCGATATTAAATATTTTGACGAGAGCAGTATTGTGGAGAAGGCCAGGACCATCGATGACGACAGCGTCAGAGAATATCGGGAATGGCTGCTGGAGCAGCTGGAATCCTGTGAATTTGGCGGTCTCTTCACGCCGGAAGCTTTGGAACGGCAGATCAGAAGTTATCTCAGCCTGAAGGAGCTGGTGAAGGAAAACCAACTCGATTTTGTAGGCAACAAATGCCAGAGAGAATTGAGCGACGGATACACCACACAGTGTCTTGCCCATATGATGCTCAACAGTACCTGGGACATTTCCGGTGAAAAAAAGCCGACGGTCCATGCCTGTGAATCCGATACGGACGGCGCGCTGACCATGAAAATTCTCAGTCTTCTGTCAGGGGGAAAGGCAACAACGCTGATGGACGTCCGCTACCTGGACACCGAAAGGAATCTCCTCGCCCTTGCGAACTGCGGCGCTATTGCAAACGACTTTTACTGCAAGGGAAACGAGCGATGCGGCCTGTCGTCCGTCAGGGCGGTTCCCCATGCTTTTGGTTCGGGAGGAGGCTGCGCCTTCACGGGGATCATGGAAGAAGGTCCGGTTACCCTGGCGCGGCTCTGCAGGAAGAACGGCAGTTATTGGATGGCGATCATAAAGGGAGACGTCATTTCCCCGGAAAACGGAGAACTCGACAGCATTACCCATCAGTTTCCGAAGGGGCTGATGAAAGTCAGGCTGGATCAGGATTTCCTCAATGAATTCGGCTCCAATCACATGCATGCTGTTCGGGGAGATTATATTGAAGAACTGGAAGCTTTCTGCAGATTGAAGTGCATGAAATATGAAACATGGAAATAAAGAAAGGATGAAGGGATCATGGAACAGAAGTACTTTGGATTTTGGGGAAGAATTCTGAGAGTCGATTTGTCCGGCAATTCATGGAAAATCGAAGAAGTAGATCCTGCGCTTTTCCGCACCTACTTTGGCGGCGGAAGCCTGGCGATGTACTATTTGCTGAGAGAGATACCAAAGGGAATCGACGCCTTTGATCCTGACAACAGGCTTGTATTTATGACTTCCCCGCTGACCGGGATCAAAATCTCAGGGCAGGCAAGACATACCTGTGCGAGTTTGTCTCCCTTGACAGGCGGTCTTGCCGATTCCCAGTGCGGAGGCTGGTGGGGAGCGGAGTTGAAATTTGCCGCTCTTGACGGAATCATCGTTCAAGGCAGATCCGATCGTTTGGTCAGCATTGCCATAGAGGACGACCGGGTGGAAATCATCGACGCGGAACATCTGAGAGGGAAGACCACGGGAGACGGACAGGATTATTATAACGAACGATACCCAAAGGCAAGAGTACTTCAGATCGGTCCTGCAGGAGAGAATCTGGTGCGCTTTGCATGCATCGGAACCGACTTGAAGCACTACCACGGAAGAGGCGGGCTGGGTGCGGTCATGGGAAGCAAAAATCTCCGGGCAATTATTGTGAAAGGAAGCAACCGTGAAATAAAAATCGCTGACGAAAATGGACTGAGGGAAATAAGGGACTGGTTCAACAGGAATTTGAAGACCCACCCGGCGATCAGCGTTCATCATGAATTAGGAACTTCCAAGGGGATCATGCCTGTCAGCCTGGCCGGCATGCTGCCCACATACAATTTCCAGGACGGCTCTTTTGAGCACGCCGACAGAATATCCGGCGAAGAAATGAATAAAACATTGAATGGAAAAACGGACACCTGCTATGCTTGCGGCGTGGCGTGCAAGCGTTCTCTGGAAGGATCAAAGGGAGAATTTACGGTTACCAGAAAATATGGCGGACCGGAATATGAGACCATCGGATTATTAGGATCCAATCTTGGTGTGGACGACATCGTTCCCGTAGCGGCGCTCAACGAAAGATGCAACGCCCTCGGCCTGGACACCATTTCCACCGGAGTGACCATGTCCTGGGCTGTCGAGTGCTTTGAGCGGGGATTGATTGACAACGACGCCACCGGAGGAATCGAATTCAAATGGAATGACCCCGGGCTGTATATGAAAGTAATTGACGATATTGCTTTTCGCAGAGGCTTCGGAAAACTCCTGGGCGAGGGCTGTAAAAGAGCTGCGGAAATCATAGGCAAGGGAACGATACGGTATGCGATCCAGGTGAAGGGGCAGGAGCCACCGAATCATGAACCACGGGGGAAATGGGGCGTAGCTCTGGCATACGCGGTTTCCAACACAGGCGCAGACCACCTGCAGGCTGCTCATGACCCTTGGTTTACAAAGCACGGAGAATACACCACCGACTGCAACTGGGTAGATCTGGAGGATTTGAGCCCTGTCGGAATTCTTGATCCTGTTCCCGCGGAAGACCTTAGTCCGGCCAAAGTCCGGTTGTTCGTTTACCTGCAGCAGATCTGGGGATTTCATGACGTCATCGACTGGTGCATCTTTACTGCCGTTCCGGAGTTCCGGGCCATCAGCCTGAATCAGCTGGCGCAAATCACGGAATACGTTACGGGTTGGAGAACAAGTCTCTTTGAATTGATGAAGGCAGGAGAACGATGGGTCAACATGGGAAGGGCTTTTAATATCAAACATGGCCTGACCAGCGAAGACGATACGCTTCCGGAACGGTTCTTCGAGCCGATGCGGGACGGAACGCTGAAAGGTCATGCGATAGACAGAAAACAGTTTGAAGAAGCAAAACTGCTTTACTATGAAATGATGGGGTGGGACAAGAACAGCAAGCCGACGAGAGGCAAACTGGAGGAACTGAATATCGGCTGGATCTGGGATCATATCAATTGAGCAAGGAATCCTGCCCTGCTGGAAATGAAAGGAGGAAATAAAATGGATAAATTATTGGAAATGACACAGAAATTCCCGATGACAAAGTACTGGAACGACTCCTGCTCCATCAAGGAGCTGACCTACGCCATCGAAAGAGGCGCGGTAGGAGCGACCACGAATCCCGTCATCGTAAAGGGCGTGCTGGAAAAGGAACTGGACAGCTACCGAGAGTATATCGAGCAGCTGGTGAAGGACAATCCGATGTCATCGGAGGACGAGCTCGCCTGGGCCGTCATCGAAAAGATGGCCGTCGACGGAGCGAAGCTCCTTTTGCCGCTGTTCGATCCGAAGACAGGAACGGGCAGACTGTCCATCCAGACCAATACAAAGTACTTCAACAACGCGGAAAAGCTCGTGGAGCAGGCGTGTTACTTCAACACCCTTGCGCCCAACATGCAGGTCAAAGCGCCCTGCACCTCCGCCGGAATCAAGGCGTTTGAAGAAATGACCTATCGCGGCGTCAGCATCAACGCGACGGTTTCCTTCTCCGCGACGCAGGCTATCGCCGTGGGCGAAGCGGTGGAGCGGGGCCTCAAAAGAAGAGAGGCGGAAGGGCTGGACAATTCAAAGATCAATCCCGTCTGCACCATCATGGTGGGAAGACTGGACGACTGGCTCAAGGAATCGGCGGAAAAAATGAATCTCTGCATCGATCCCTGCGCGCTGTACTATGCGGGGATCGCCTGCGTGAAGAAGGCGTACAAGGTCTACAAGGAAAGAGGGTACAAGACAAAGATGCTCTCCGCCGCATACAGGACTCCGCTGCAGTGGCTGGAATTCATCGGCGGCGACATGATCATGACCATTCCATACAAGAATCAGGTGAATTTCAACGGGTCAGATTTTGAGCTCAAGGCCCGCATGGACGGCGAAGTGGATCCTTACTACATCAAGGAACTGAGAAAGCATCCCGATTTCGTAAAGGCCTACGATGCCATGAGCGTGGAGGAATTCGACACCTACGGACCGGTCAACAAGACCCTGGACCAGTTCGCGGGCGGCTACGACGACCTGGTGAAGATCATCAGAAAATTTATGATTAAATTCTAAATTGGGGAACTGAGGAATGCAATATGTTTGTTCAAGTCAGGCTGTATGATACTCTGCGAAGATTTTCCAATACTTCGGACAGAGGGATCTGGGAGGGCGAAATACCGAAGGACTGCAGCATAAGAGAATTGATCCGGATCATCGGCGCCGGCAAAGGCGAAGTAGCATTTGCAGCAATCGATAAAAAGGTCGTGCCGCTGGATACAGTCATTCAGGAGGGCGATCAGGTAATGCTCGTCACCAATATCAATGGCGGCTAATCAATTACAATAAATCAATATCATGATTCTCCTCAATAATAATCTATGTCTGCCGGATCAAACGCAGTAGCGATACGTTCGCGCAGCAAAACAACCCGTAAATATCAAGCATTAAGGTCAGGAAAGCCGAATGCTTGGTATTTATGTTTTGGAGAACCCGCGCCAATTATATTTTATGGACTAAAGTTTATGATCAACCTGTCGATGTAAATATCAGGGTATTTTGTCAGCGATAAAACAAAACTTGGAAAGAAGGTATTTGCAGTGATCATCGGAGATGGGATGCTGGAGCAAATCCTGACCGTTGCGCCGTATCTGAAAGACATTTACGGAAAGGACATGATCGTATGGGTGTCTGACACGGACCAGTTGCTCGGGTACTTTGCGGGACATCATATGGACATTGGATCTGACGGAGAATTAGGTCAGGATGATCCGATGCGCGAAGCAATGAGAAAAAGGGAAACCATACGCACTGAAGAGATGGTGGGAACCTTGGGTATTGTGCTCAAGAGCACCAACAGTCCGATCTATGACGACAAAAATAATGTAGTCGGATGTATTTCGATCGGCGTCAGTCTGGATCAGGAGACCAAGGTGATCAACGTTGCTCACAGCATCAATGAAGCGGTCGAAAACATGGAAGCATCGATCATAGAGTTCGCGGAATCCGCGGAAAATATTAAAAACAGTGAGGCAGTCCTGAGGGAAAATATCAACGGAGTCAGCGAACTGACCAGGGAAATCGGCAAGGTGCTGTCATTTACGAAACGAATTACCGACCAGACAAACCTGCTCGGCCTGAACGCTTCCATAGAAGCGGCGCGCGCGGGCGTGCACGGCGCCGGATTCGGCGTTGTCGCCGACGAGATCTGCAAACTGTCCGTCGAGTCCATGAGCATTGCCAGGAAGATCGAGGATCTGCTGATCCAAATCAACGAAGCGAACAGAAAGACGCTGGAATGCTCCGATTCCGCATGTGCCGCGACGGAGGGACAGGCGGCTGAAATCAGGAAGACGAAAACAAAGATAGCAGAACTGAAGAGTATATCCGACGAGCTGCTGGGAATCGCGAAGGAGCTTTAAGCACAAACCAATCAACGTGGTTGATGGGGCTGTCTCAAAATGATTAAATAATCATAAAGAGACGGCCTCTCTTACTGTAGAAATGAAAAAATCCGTATTCAAGTCTATGATCAAATAAGGCTCAGGATGCGGATTTTAAATTTTGGGCAGCACAAAATAGGGAGTAGCTGATTTTTAGGGTTCTTAAGCAGTTTTTTCCAGTAATTCTTCCTTGTAAAGCATGAAACCTGGATTGCCATTCATCGTTTTCGAATGAAGCTTGTTGATGTTGAACCCAAAGCAAAGCAGCATAAATTCGGTTGAAATGTTTACTTGACCACGGGTTAAGAACCGTCTGAAACCCATATCCTCCTTCATGACACCAAATGCACTCTCCGCCTGAATGGAACGGTTTATCCTGAGAACCATCCCTTTCGGGGAAGTTATGTTAGCCAGGGATGCTTCACGCTGAGCAAGAAATTTTTTGGAGACTTTGATTTTGCGGTTCCCGGCGGCTTTGGTGCATTTGCTTTTTACGGGGCAGTCTGCACAACTTTCACATTCATATTCGGTCAATTCCGTTTCATAGCCGCTATCTGTTTTGCTTTTGTAAACCTTCACCGCAGCAAGCTTTCTGCCCTGATTGCAGATGTATGTGTCCGTTTCTGCATCATAGGTCATATTCTCGCGCTTACCGATCAGTTCTCTGAAGCTGTACTTTTTCCATTGCTTATAAGTCAGCGGTTTGATGTAAATATTCTTCCTTTCGGATATCAGATAGTCATAGTTCTCTTCGCTTTCATAGCCGGAATCAGCAATGATGTTTTGAAAGGACGACTTGGGGTGAAGCTCTTTCCAGCGTTCTAAAAAGGGCTTCAGAGTTCCTACATCATTTCTGTTCTGGAACGCCTGGCAATGAACGACATATCCGGCCTCTACACCAATCTGCATGTTGTAGCCCGGCTTCAATTGCGCGTTTCTCATATGATCATCCTTCATATGCATAAATGTCGCATCGTTATCGGTTTTAGAAAAACTCTTTCGGTCACCAAAGACGGACTTGCATTTCTCGTAGTATTCTTTCTTTTCAAGGATCGTGAGGCATTCTTCTGTCAGCTTTTGAAAGGAGCTTTTCCTTTTGCCTGTCCCCGATACAAATTCTACAGCCAGCTCTTCTTTCTTTTTCAGTAGAAAACTTGCGGCATCATTTAGTGCCGTGTCATCCATAGAACTGAATGCCGTACCATACTCAGCATCGATCGCGGAAAACAAGGCTCGTATCTTTAATTTTTGCTTTTCAAAATTTCTTTCGATTGCCTTTTTCCAGACAAAAGAGTATTTATTCGCATTTGCTTCGATTTTCGTCCCGTCAATGTAGAGATTTTCAAAAGAGATTTCATTCCACTCATGAAGCTTTTCTACGAACTGAGCAAACAACTCTTCCAGGCAGCCAGCCAGCCGGTTCCTTCGGAAGCGGTCGATGGTATTATGATCCGGCGCCTTGTTCCCTTGCAGAAGCCACATGAAATTGATATCTCGTCTACATGCTTTCTCGATCTGTCGGCTGCTGTAGATACCATTCATATACACATAGATCAGTATGGATAAGAGGATTCTTGGTTTAATGG
>Ga0116191_1002531_pt1 | contig 13872 bp, 13 predicted proteins | sample AD_UKC111_MetaG_FD_89897 | JGI IMG/M metagenome (GOLD analysis project Ga0116191, IMG submission 89897) | Active sludge microbial communities of municipal wastewater-treating anaerobic digesters from Hong Kong - AD_UKC111_MetaG | ecosystem: Engineered > Bioreactor > Anaerobic > Digestate...
CCGGATTGGAGTCCAGCAGGGCCTTGGCCGCGACCAGCAGGCCGGGCGTGCAGAAGCCGCACTGCAGGGCCGCGTGCTCCAAGAACTTTCGCTGCAGCGGGTGCAGCTCGCCGCCCTGGGCCATGCCCTCGATGGTGGCCACGCGCTTGCCCTCGGCCTCGGCCGCCAGCATCAGGCAGGCGCAGACCAGCCGGCCGTCGACCGTGACGCTGCACGCGCCGCAGTCGCCCGAGCCGCAGCCTTCCTTGGTGCCGGTCAGGCCGAGCTCGTCGCGCAGCGCGTCCAGCAGGGTCGTCGCCGGATCTGCCAGGAACTCGACCGGATCGCCGTTGACGGTGGTGGTGACGTGGATGCGGCTCATGCCTGGCCTCCCGCCCGCTGATAGGCGATGAGCGCCGCGCGCCGGGCCAGCACGCCTGCGATCCGGGTCCGGTATTCGACGGTGCCGCGCTTGTCGCTGATCGGACGGCAGGCCGCCTGGGCGGCCGCATCCAGCCGGGCCAGCGCGGCCTCGTCCAGCCTGCCGCCCACCAGGGCCGCGCCGGCCTCGGGGACCAGCAGAGCGGTCGGCGCCACGGCGCCCAGCGCCACATGCGCCTCGGTCACCACGCCGCCTGCATCGAGCGTCAGGTTCACGCCCGCGCCGACCACGGCGATGTCCATTTCGGTGCGCGGGATCAGCCGCAGATAGGCGTCCGAGGCGCGCGCCGGCCGCGCCGGCAGGCGGAACTCGACGATGAACTCGCCCGCGCCCAGCGAGGTGCGTCCGGGGCCGGCCGGAATCGCCTCGACCGGCGCCTCGCGGCGGCCATTGGGGCCGGCGATCACCGCGACGGCGCGGGCCGCGATCATGGCCGGCACGCTGTCGGCGGCCGGGGAGGCGTTGCACAGGTTGCCCGCCAGGCTCGCGCGGCCCTGAACCTGGGTCGAGCCGATCAGGTTCGTGGCCTCGACCACGCCGGGCCAGGCCGCTGCCAGCGCGGCGTGCTCGCCGAGCTCGGCGCCGGGGGTGGCCGCGCCGATCACGAAGCCGTCCGCGGTCTGGCGCACGCCGATCATGCCCGCGATCCGCTTCAGGTCGACGATGACGTTGGGATTGGCCCGTCCGGCGCGCAGCTGGACCAGCAGGTCCGTGCCGCCGGACATGGGGCGGGCGCCGGCGGCGGCCAGCGCCTTGACGGCGTCCTCCACCGTGCTCGGCGCGACATAGGAAAGCTGAGGCACGTGATCTCCCTTGGCTCGGCGTTGCTCGCCGCACGACAGTCGGGCGTGTCCGACGCGGGCCCGCGCGCGAGCGGAGCGCGGCCGGGCGTTCGGATCATGCCTGCTGTTTGCAACAGGTTGCGCCGCCTGCGGGGGGCGGGTCAACCGCGCGAAAATGTGAATCCTGCCGACTCGTCATCGTCTTGACGCAACGGAAGCGCAACATAAGGTCGCGTTCGCGAAACCCGCTCGCCGCACTTTCAACGCGCGGCGGCGCCAGAACGGCGCTCAGACACACGGACAGGGGGAGCCAGGGAGAAGGCCATGACAAGCATGTCGCACGAGCCCCAGTTCCAATGCCGCATGCGCGAGGATTCGCCGCTGCGCTTCACGCCCGCAGAGTGGCGCGCGGTGATCGAGGATCCGTCCTTCCTCGACGACGAGGACAACAGCTTCCAGCCGCGGCGGCTGATGGGGCTCGGCGTCACCATCGTCCCGGACCACCGTTTCGGCTGAGGCGCGAGGGCCCTTTCGGGCTCCTGTTTCAGGCTTGTGATCGGGCCGACGCAAGGCCGCCAGATTTTCATGGCTTCATGGATCAGGACCGAGGCCCGTCCTCGGCGTTCATGAGGTGGATGATGACCCTTCGTTCGACCCTGAGGGCGGCCCTGCTGGGCGTCGCGGCCGTGGCCGCGGCCTCGACCGCCGCCTTCGCACAGACCGCCCCCGCCCAGACGGCGTCGACGGATCCGAAGCCCAAGCCGACGCGCCAGTGCTTCCGCGCCGCCGACGTCAATGGCTTCACCGCCGTCGACGACAAGACCGTCAACGTCAGAGTCGGCGTGCGCGACGTCTATCAGCTGGTCCTCTTCGCCCCGAGTCCGGACATCGACTGGACCCAGGCGATCGGGCTGCAAGCCCACGGCTCGTCCTGGATCTGCTCGGGCCTCGACGCCACGGTGATCGTCCCGACGACCATCGGCCCCCAGCGCTACCCGGTCACGGCCGTGCGCAAGCTGACCCCCGACGAAGTCGCCGCCCTGCCGCCCAAGCAGAAGCCCTGAGCGCCGCGCCCCCAGCGGGCGGCTGACGCTCCGATATCTATAACGGGGTCTAATCTTGTGAGAGAAGGCCAGGGCGCGCCGCGCGCCCAGGCCTTCGTCCCGGCAGGAAGATCAGATGACCACGACCCCGTCCCCGGCCGCCGCCGAGCTCGACTTCGACCAGATGACGACCCTGGGCGACATCGCCCGGTATCAGGCGCGGGTGCGCCCCGACGCGGTCGCCCTGAGCTTCGAGGGCCGCGACACCACCTATGCCGCGTTCGACCGCCACACCAACCAGGTCGGCGCCGCCCTCCTGTCGCTCGGGCTCTCCAAGGGCCGGCGCATCGCCTATGTCGGCAAGAACAGCGACCACTATTTCGAGCTGCTGTTCGGGGCGGCCAAGATCGGTGCCGTCATGACGCCCATCGGCTGGCGCCTCGCGCCGTCGGAAATGGCCTACATCATCGGCGACTCCGAGGCGCCGGTCGTCTTCGTGGGGCCCGAGGTGCTGTCGGCGGTCGAACAGGCCCTCGCCGAGCTTGCGAACCCGCCGCGCCTCATCGCCATGGAGGCCGGCCCCGGCGATGACGTCCGCTACGAAGCCTGGCGCGACGCCGCGTCCGCCGCCGATCCGGGCGTCGCCATCACGCCGCAGGACGTGGCCGTCCAGCTCTACACCTCCGGCACCACCGGGCGGCCCAAGGGCGCCATGCTGGCCCACCGCAACATCCTCGGCGGTCGCCGGATCGCGGCCGAGGCGAACATGCCCTGGAACACCTGGGGTCCGACGGACGTCAGCCTCGTGGCCATGCCCGTCGGTCACATCGGCGGCACCGGCTGGGGCATCGTCGGCCTGCTCAACGGCGCCAAGGGCGTCGTCGCGCGCGAGTTCGATCCCCTGCGCGTCCTCGACTTCATCGAGAACGACCGCATCTCCAAGATGTTCATGGTGCCGGCCGCCATGCAGATCGTCGTGCGCCAGCCCCGCGCCCGCCAGGTCGACTACAGCCGGCTCAAGTACATCCTCTACGGCGCCTCGCCGATCCCGCTCGACCTGCTGCGCGAGTGCATGGAGGTGTTCGGCTGCGGCTTCTGCCAGCAGTACGGCATGACCGAGACCTGCGGCACCATCGTCTATCTGCCGCCCGAGGACCACGATCCGGCGGGCAGCCCGCGCATGCGCGCCGCCGGCCTGCCCATGCCCGGCGTCGAGATCAGGATCGTCGACGACAAGGGGAACACCTTGCCCCCCGACACGGTGGGCGAGGTCGCCACCCGCTCGGTGGCCAACATGGCCGGCTACTGGAAGCTGCCCGAGGCCACGGCCTCGACCATCGGCGACGACGGCTGGCTGCGCACCGGCGACGCCGGCTATCTCGACGCGGACGGCTACCTCTACATCCACGACCGGGTGAAGGACATGATCATCTCGGGCGCCGAGAACATCTATCCGGCCGAGGTCGAGAACGCGATCTACGGCCATCCGGCGGTCGCCGAGGTCGCCGTCATCGGCGTGCCCGACGACAAGTGGGGCGAGGCGGTCAAGGCCGTGGTCGCCCCCAAGCCCGGCATGTCGCCCGATCCGGAAGAGATCATCGCTTTCGCCCGCAGCCGCATCGCCGGCTTCAAGGCGCCCAAGAGCGTCGACTTCATCGAGGCCCTGCCCCGCAACGCCTCCGGCAAGATCCTGCGCCGCGAACTCCGCGCCCCCTACTGGGCCGCCCGCGACCGCCAGGTGAACTGAAGCACGCGGGCGGCGGGCCTCACGCGCCCGTCACCGCGAACCGCACCCCGCCGATGGTCGCCGCCTCGCCGTCCACCGGCAGGCCCGCCGCCCGGGCGCGCGCCAGCACCGCCGCCGGGTCGCGGGCCTTCAGACCCACACCCGCCAGTGACGTCGAGGCCCCGGCGACGAACCGCACCTCGCCGTGGTCCAGAGGCAGCCGGCGCGCATCGGCCGCGTCCAGCGGCCGGCCGATCAGCTCGGCCCAGCGCCGGGCCAGGGCGTCGGGATCCGCCGCCGCGATCGTCACCGAGGCGAGATCGGCGATCTCGTCCGTGCGGCAGGCGCGCCACGCGTCCCCGGCCGGCATCCAGTCGCCGTAGGGCTCCAGGAAATCCGCCGCCGTCTTCTGCTGGTCGAAGCTCACCAGTACGCCGCCGAAGTCGGCAGGATGGAAATGGGCCGCCCGATAGGTGGCGTTGTCCAGGTCGTCGACCACCCGCACGCCCAGCGCCACGGCCCGCGCCCGCTCGGCCGCCATGTCGGCGCACTGCAGGATCACCATGTAGCCCGCGTCCCCGCCGCGCCGCGCCAGGAAGCGCCCCGCCGAGGCGTCGTCCTTCACCGGCTGCACCACCTCCAGAAACCCCGTCCCGGCCGGCAGCACGGCGTTCTTCAGTCCGTAGTGGATGATGTGCGGGTCGTTGAACGCCACCTTCAGCCCGAAGGCCCTGGCAAAGGCGTCGGTGATCCCGTCGAGGTCGTGGGCGGCCAGGGCCACCTGTCGCAGACGCATGTCGTCGCTCCCCTTATCGCCCGCGGAACACCGGCGGGCGCTTTTCGACAAAGGCCTTGAAGGCCTCGGTGGTGTCTTCGGTCTGGAACAGGCGCACGTGCTTTTCGGCCTCCAGGGCGATGAAGTCGGAAAAGCCCATGCGCTCGGCCGCCACGAAGTTGGCCTTCAGGGCGGCGAGCGCGATCGGCGCGCTGCGCGCCAGGCGGCCCGCCAGGGCGGCGACGTCGGCCTCGAAGTCCGACGCCGCGCTCACCCGGTTCACCAGCCCCAGGCGCAGCGCCTCGGCCGCGTCGAACTTGCCGGGCAGGAAGCACAGCTCCCGCGCCTTGGCCGACCCGACCAGCCGCGGCAGGCTCCACGGCAGGCCCATGTCGCCCGCCACGCCCACGTCGAGGAAGGCGGTGTTCAGCCGGGCGGTCTCCGAGGCGATGCGCAGGTCGCAGGCGCAGGCCCAGCCGAACCCCGCCCCGGCGCACGCTCCGCTGATCGCCGCGATCGTCACGGCCGGCATCTCGTGCAGCAGCACCGAGACGTTGTACTCCTTCGTCCCCGACCAGCGCGGAGCCGCGCCGCCGGCCTCGCCCTTCGGCTCGTCCGAGGCGTAGTGCTTGACGTCGGCCCCCGGGCAAAAGTCCGCCCCGGTCCCGCGCAGCACCAGCACCCGCGTCGTCCCGTCGCCCGCGATCTCGCTGAGCGCGCCGTGCAGTTCGACCATCATCCGGCCGTTGATGCTGTTGCGGCTTTCCGGCCGGTTGAAGGCGACGGTCGCGACCGCTCCGTCCTTGTCGACCCGGATCGTCTGATAGTCCGTCATGCGCCGTCTCCCGTGCCGTCCTGATCCAGCCAGTCCTCGCCCGTCCAGGGCTTGAAGCGCGGCGGGCGGCGTTCGATGAACGACATCGCGCCCTCGGTCGCGTCGGGATGGGCCAGCGCCACGCCCATCATTTCGTCGCTTTCGCGGGCCGCCGCGTCGAAGCCGGTCTCGTAGTGCTTCAGCACCTGCAACTTCATCATCGCCAGGGCCCGCGGCGAGGTGTGCGAGGCGATGTCCGCCACATAGGCCTCCACCGCTTCGACCAGCCCCGCGGGCGCGATCACCCGATCGGCGAGGCCCAGCCGCCAGGCTTCCGCCGCATCCAGCCGGCGCGAGCTCCACAGCACGTCCAGCGCCCGCGACAGGCCGATGATCCGCGGCAGCAGCCAGCTCGTCCCGTGCTCGGCGATCAGGCCGCGCTTGCCGAACACCGTGGTCAGGCTGGCGTCCTCGGCCATGAACCGCAGGTCGCACATCATCGCCAGCACGAACCCGCCGCCCGCCGCGACGCCGTTCACCGCCGCGATGACCGGCTTGGAGATCCGTGTCAGGAAGCTGAACAGGGCGGGATTGTCCGGCCGCTCGCGCCCCGCCGAGGGCGCGGCCCCGGCGCTGGCGCTGGCCTGCAGCACGCTCATGTCGATGCCGGCGCAGAAGCCGCGGCCCGACCCGGTGATGCAGATCGCCACCACCTCCGGGTCGCGTTCGGCGGCCCGCGCCAGCCGTTCGATCTCGCCGATCATCGGCAGGGTCAGGGCGTTCAGCGCCTGCGGCCGCTCCAGACGTATGACGGCCAGCGCGCCCCGCCGCTCATAGGCGATCTCGTCCACGGCCCGGTCTCCCTCGCGCCGGTCGAGCGCCGGCTTCGGAGATCAGCCTGCCCCGCTCACCCAGGGGGAGCGCAAGGGAAAGCGCGGGTCCGCCCCTACCGCTTGCGCTTGACCTCGGCGTAGGGCTCGAAGGCGTAGGGCGTGTCCTCGCCGTTCCGGTACTTGCCCACCGTGTCCGGCTCGCCGTCGAAGTCGTTGTCGATCAAGGCCTCGTCCGGCGTGCCGTCCCGGTCGTAGTCCAGGACCAAGGAACGCTCGGCGGCGAGGCCGCCGTCTTCCATCTGGACGCGCGCCCCTAGGCCGTCGCCGCCGCGAGCACCCGCTCGATCAGCCAGAAGCTCGCCGCTCCGCCGATGGCGTAGACCGGCGCGATGCGGGCGAAGGCGGCGGCCGGCGCCGGGGCGCGGGCCATCATCGGGCGGACGGCGATCATGATCGCAACCACCACGGCGATGAACGCCAGCTGGCCAAGCTCGACGCCGACATTGAACAGGAACAGGGCCGGGGCCGCCGCCCCTGGCGGCAGGCCGATCTGCGCCAGCGCGCCGGCGAAGGCCAGGCCGTGCAGCAGGCCGAACAGGAAGGCGATCAGCCAGGGCCAGCGCCGGGTCACGGTGGGCGCGGCGTCCGGGCCGCGGGCCAGCTCCACCGCCACGAAGACGATGCTCAAAGCGACCAGCGCCTCGATCAGGGCCGAGGGAAAGCGGATGAAGCCCAGGGCCGCCAGGGCCAGGGTCAGGCTGTGCGCCACGGTGAAGGCGGTGACCGCCTTGATGATCCGCCAGCTCGGCCCGATCAGCAGCAGCAGGCCGAGCACGAACATCAGGTGGTCGATCCCGGTCAGGATGTGCTCGACGCCCAGCTTCAGGTAGGCCGGCACGGCCACGCCGCGCGGCCCGGACAGTTCGAGTTTCAGGCTCGGCGCGGCGGGCTTTAGCACCGCCGTCATCGTCTCGCCCTTGGCCGGGGTCACCCGCAGCAGCACGTCCGTCACCGACTGCGACAGTCCCTCGATCCGCACCGTCTGGCCGTCCAGCGCCGCGCCGCCCTTGAGGGTCCAGCGCTTCACCAGAAAGCCGGGCGACAGGCTCTCGCGGTCGGGCGGGCGGTCCAGGGCGCCGCTCGACAGGTGGGGCACGAGGCGCACGGCCATGTCGCCGACCACCGGCTGCTTCCACAGCACCTCGACGCGGCCCGGCGCGGTCTCGGTCAGCTGCAGCAGCGCGGGCCGCACCTCGTGGGCCAGGGCGGGCTGAGTCGTCGCCCATACCGCGCCGAAGAGCACGACAAGGGCGATCCAAAGGGCGCCGCGCAACCGCAAGTCTGAAAGGCCCTCCCCGGGCGTCGTGTTGATTGTCTGGTTCTTTGACAGCGCCGCCGCGCGGGGGCAATGGTGCCGCGGCGACGGTCCTCCAATGCGCGCGCCCACGACGCGCAGAACCGTCCGGCGGGAGAGACGAAATGCAGCTGAAATCGCGCAAGATGGCGGGCCTCGGCGCCCTGGCGGCGGTGACCGCGCTCGCGGTGCTGCCCGCCGTCGCCTCGCAGCTCGGCGAGGACAAGGCGGCCAAGGCCGAACCCAAGCCCGCCGCCGCCCCGGCGCCCGCGCCGGCGGCCAAGGCCGCGCCGGCCGCCAGCGGTCGTACTCCGGGCTGGAATCCTGACCGCAACGCCTATTTCGGCGACCTGCACGTCCACACCAAGCTGTCCTTCGACGCCTATATCTTCAATGTCCGCGCCACCCCGGACGACGCCTACCGCTTCGCCAAGGGCGAGACCCTGGGCCATCCCGGCGGCTTTGACATCCGGCTCGCGGGCGGGCCGCTCGACTTTGTCGCCGTCACCGACCACTCCGAATACATCGGCGCCCTGGAAGAGGCGGCCACCCCCGGCACGCCGATCTCCAAGCTCGACATCGTCAAGGGCCTCTTCAGCACCGATCCGAAGCAGATCCAGCAGGCCTTCAACCGCATCGTCCAGGGCTATGGCGACAACTCCCTGCCCGCCGAATTCAAGGACCCGCGCATCGTCAGCCGCGCCTGGCGCGAGGTCCAGGAGGCCGCCGCCCGCAACAACGATCCGGGCCGCTTCACCACCCTGGTGGGCTACGAGTTCACCTCGGCCCCGGACGGCCGCAACCTGCACCGCAACGTCATCTTCAAGTCGGCCAAGGTGCCGGACCTGCCCTATTCGGCCCTGGAGTCCGCCGATCCCGAGAATCTGTGGCGGACCATGGACGGCTGGCGCGCGCGCAAGATCGAGGCCCTGGCCATCCCGCACAATTCCAATGGCTCCGACGGCCTGATGTTCCAGTCGGTGCGCATGGACGGCCGGCCGATGGACAAGGCCTACGCCGACCTGCGCCAGCGCAACGAGCCGCTCGCCGAGATCACCCAGATCAAGGGCACCTCCGACACCCACCCCTCGCTGTCGCCCAACGACGAGTGGGGGAACTTCGAGATCATGGAGACCTACATCGGCTCCACCAAGCCGGTGACCAAGTTCGACGGGAGCTATGTCCGACAGGCCCTGAAGACCGGTCTCGTGATGCAGGAGACCAAGGGCTTCAACCCCTTCAAGTTCGGCTTCATCGGCTCGTCGGACACCCACAACGCCGCGCCGGGCTCGGTCGACGAGCGCGACTACTATGGCAAGGTCGGCCGGGTCGACGCCCGCGCCGAGCAGCGCGGTTCGGTCCCGCCCGGCGGCGCCAAGGAATGGCCGACCGGCGGCGCGCCGGACAACTCGGTCGCCCGCTTCCAGACCTGGGGCGCCTCGGGCCTGGCCGGCGTCTGGGCCGAGGAGAACACCCGCGAGGCCATCTACGCCGCCCTGCGCCGCCGCGAGACCTTCGCGACCTCCGGGCCGCGCATGCGCGTGCGCTTCTTCGCCAGCTACGACTATCCGGCCGACCTGACCACGCGGCCCGACCTCGTGAAGACCGCCTACGCCCGCGGCGTGCCGATGGGCGGCGATCTGGTCGGGGCGAAGGGCAAGAGCCCGACCTTCCTCGTCTGGGCGATGCGCGACCCCAATTCCGGCTATCTCCAGCGCGCCCAGATCGTGAAGGGCTGGGTCGAGAACGGCGTCGCCAAGGAACGCGTGTTCGACGTCGCCTGCTCCGATCACCTGCCCCTCGATCAGGCCACGGCCCGCTGCCCGGACAATGGCGCGACGGTCGACCTGACGAACTGCCAGCCCTCGCGCTTCAAGGGCGACGTCGAGTTCCGCACCACCTGGCGCGATCCGACCTTCGATCCGAAGCAGCGCGCCTTCTACTATGTCCGCGTGCTCGAGAATCCGTCGTGCCGCTGGTCCATGTGGGACGCCCTGCGCAACGGGACGCCGCCGAACCCGACCCTGCCCAAGACCATCATGGAGCGGGCCTGGTCCTCGCCGATCTGGTATGAGCCCAAGGCCTGAGGACGCGGCGGCGCAAGGCCGCAAGCCCGGGCGGCTGGCGCGCATCGCGCACGAGCCGCTCGTCCATTTCCTGCTGATCGGCGTGGTCCTCTTCGCGGGCCTCAGTATCGTGCGCGCCAATCAGCGGCCGGTGGTCCAGGTCTCCGAACAGGACCTCGCCCAGCTCGTGGCCTACTGGGAAGCCCAGAGCCAGCGTCCACCCACCAAGGCGGAACTCGCCGCCATGCTGCGCGAACGCGTCGACGAGGAGATCCTGGCGCGCGAGGCTCAGAGCCAGGGCCTCGACAAGGACGACATCATCATCCGCCGCCGGCTGGCCCAGAAGATGGCCTTCGCCGCCGAGGACCTCGCGCCCTTGCCCGAGCCGGACGAGGCGACGCTCAAGGCGTTCTACGACCGCACGCGCGACCGCTACGCCGCCCCGGTCCAGGTCAGCTTCCGCCACGCCTTCTTCAGCCTCGACCGGCCCGGCGTTCCGGCGGAGGCCGCGGCGCGCTCGGCGGTCGAGGGCGCCGACCACGGCGGTCCGCCGCCTGAGGGCGATCCCTTCGTCCTGCCCCTGACCTACGCTGACGCCGGGGTCACGGACCTGTCCCGCGACTACGGCCCCGACTTCGCGGCCGCCCTCGCCAAGGCTCCGGTCGGCGTCTGGAGCGGGCCGGTCCGCAGCGGCTACGGCTGGCACGCGGTCCTTGTCCAGGCGCGCAAGGCCGCCGCCGAGGCGCCCTTCGCCGATGTCCGCGCCGAGGTTCGCGACGCCTGGCTCCAGGCCGAGCGCCAGAAGGCCAACGCCGCCTTCATGGATCGGCTGCGCAGCCGCTACCGCATCGAAGTCGCCGGCGAGAACTGAGATCGAAGCAGACGCAGGGGGGGCAAGCGCCCCCCCGCTGGCCCTCATCCCATGGGGTAGAGGATTTCCTTGGACACCTTGTTGATCGCGTCCATGACCTCCTTCGACAGGGTCAGGTCCATGGCCGCGAAGATGTCGTCGAGCTGGTCCTCGCGGGTCGCGCCGACGATGGTCGAGGCCACGAAGTCGTGCTGCTTGCTCCAGGCCGTCGCCAGGGTCACGGGCGCGACGCCCGCCTCGGCGGCGATCTCGATGTAGCGGGCCGTCGCCGCCAGGCTCTTGTCGTTGACGAAGCGCTTGGCCATCGCGGCCTGGCGACCGCCCAGCTTGAGGTAGTTCGAGAAGCGCGCGCCGTCCGGCGTCGCCCCGCCCTGGTACTTGCCCGACAGCACGCCCCCGCCCAGGGGCGAGTACGGGATCAGGCTGACGCCCTCCTGGCGGCAGGCCTGGGCCAGCTCGTCCTCGAAGCGACGGTTGTTCAGGCTGAAGTTGTTCTGGATGGTCTCGTAGCGGACCGTGCCCTCGCGCTCGGCCACGGCGATCGACTTGGTCAGGCCCCAGGTCGTCTCGTTCGAGCAGCCGATGACCCGCACCTTGCCGGCCTGCACCAGGTCGTCGAGCGCGCGCAGGGTCTCCTCGTAGCCGACGCCATGGTCCGGCCAGTGGGTCTGGTAGAGGTCGACATAGTCGGTCTGCAGCCGCTTCAGGCTGGCCTCGATGGCGCGGGTGATGTTGTGGCGGTCCAGCGCCGTCATGCCGGCCCGTTGCGAGCCCTTGATCCAGCCGTGGCTGGGCCCGCAGACCTTGGTCGCGACGATGATCGCGTCACGATCCTTGGTCTTCATCCAGCGGCCGAAGATCTCCTCTGTGCGCCCCGCCCACTTGGGATCCGGCGGCACGGGATAGTTCTCGGCCGTGTCGAAGAAATTGATCCCCGCGTCCAGCGAACGGTCCAGGATCCGGAACGAGGTCGCCTCGTCCGCCTGCGAACCGAAGGTCATCGTGCCCATGCAGATGTCCGACACGACGATGGCGCTCTTCCCCAATCGCTTGTGACCCATGAAGGCCTTCTCTTTCTTTTTCAAATCTCTGAAGGAACAGGGGGCTTGGCCCCCTTGGCGATCTGGATAGCCGGACGAGGGTCGCCCGCGCCAGCCAGCTATTCTAATGGCCGACGGTCGCGGCGGCCTCGGCGACCCCGGCGTTGGCCGTGGCCGCGTCGAAGGCCGTCACGCGCAGGCGATAGCGGCCGGGTTTCGGCGCCCTGATCTCGCCGGCGAACACGCCGGTCTTGCCGGTGAACGCCAGGGGCCCTTCGGCGACGACCCGGCCGCCCTGCAGCAGCGCACCGCGCACCTCGTAGCGCGCCGCGTCCCAGTGTCCGCCCGCCTCGATGGGGCAGCCGCACATGGGGCTAACCTTGGCCGTGGCCTGGCCGGCCGCCCAGCTCGGCTCGACCACCAGCCCCGGCATCTCCAGCACCCAGCCGTCCCCGACCACCGCCTTGCCCGGCAGGATCCACATCTCGGCGCTCACCGTGACCGCCGAGGCGGGCTTGCCCTTGGGGCCCGTCGCCGTCGCTCGCACCAGGGTGGGGCGGTCAAGATCTAGGCTCGCCGTGAAGGCCGCCGCCCCGGTCGCCACCGGCTCCCCGCGCACCCGCGGCTCGACGACCAGCTTCTTGGTGTCGCCCGTACCGCCCTTGGTCAGGCCGACGGCCAGCCGCCGCCCGCTCGCTGCGTCGCTCAGCACCACCTCGACCCCGCCCATGGAGTCGCCGATGAACTTGGCGTCCTTGGCCAGCACCCGCACCGTCACGGCGGTCGGCTCGGCGAAGGCCGCGCTCGCGGCGCAAAGGGTCAGGACGAACGCGGCCGACGCCGCCACAGAGCGCATCACGGGCGCCTCCAGCACAATTTTTTCCGCTGTCCGAAGATGTTGGCGCCCATGGCGCCGAAACTCAATGGCGCGGAAACTCAATGGCGTCGCGGGCATTGCGAATCCTGGTCCCCTCCACATCTCTGCCGGACGCATCAAAGGAGCTCCCATGACCCGCGCCGCGACCGCCGCCCTCCTCGCCGCCCTTCTCGGCGCCTGCGGCGGCCCGCCGAGTTCGGCCCAGGCGCCGGCTGCATCCCCCGCCGCGGCGCCGGTGGAGACCCCGCCACCGAACGCGCCCGACCAGTCGCCCGCCTTCCCCGGCCAGACCCGCGCTCCGGAGATGAAGGCTGATGTCGCCTTCGAGGTGACCACCGTGGCCGAGAACCTCCAGAACCCCTGGGGCCTCGCCCTGCTGCCCGATGGGCGCCTTCTGGTCACCGAGAGGCCCGGCCGCCTGCGCATCGTCGGCGCCGACGGCAAGCTCTCCGACCCGGTCGCGGGCCTTCCGGCCATCGACGCGCAGGGCCAGGGCGGCCTGTTCGGCCTCGCCCTCGATCCGGCCTTCGCCCGCAACGGCCTCGTCTATTTCAGCTTCGCCGAGCGCGTCCCGACCGGCACCCACACCGCCGTCGGCCGCGGCCGACTGGTCGCTCAGCCGGGAAGCGCGCCGCGGCTCGAGGACGTCAAGGTCATCTTCCGCCAGTCGCCGGACCTCGACTCGACGATGCATTACGGCGGCCGGCTCGTCTTCGCCCGCGACGGCAAGCTGTTCGTGACCCTGGGCGAGCGTTCGATCCTGCCCGGCCGCATGCAGGCCGAGCGCCTGGACGGCACGCTGGGCAAGCTTGTCCGCATCAACGCCGACGGCTCGATCCCCAATGACAATCCCTATGTGGGCAAGGCCGACGCCCGGCCCGAGATCTGGTCCAGCGGCCACCGCAACGTCCAGTCGGCCGCCCTGCATCCGGTCACCGGCGCGATCTGGACGGTCGAGCACGGCGCCCGCGGCGGCGACGAGCTGAACATTCCCATGGCCGGCAAGGACTACGGCTGGCCGACTATCACCTACGGCCTCGAATATTCCGGCAAGCCGATCGGCGAGGGGATCACCGCCAAGGCCGGGCTGGAGCAGCCCGTCTACTACTGGGACCCGGTCATCGCCCCGTCCGGCATGGCCTTCTACACCTCCGACCGGGCGCCGGCCTGGAAGGGCTCGGTGTTCATCGGCGGGCTGGGCTCCAAGCGGCTGGTGCGCCTGACCCTCGACGGCGACCGCGTGGTCGGCGAGGAGCGCCTGCTCGGCGAC
>Ga0116191_1002533_pt1 | contig 13870 bp, 10 predicted proteins | sample AD_UKC111_MetaG_FD_89897 | JGI IMG/M metagenome (GOLD analysis project Ga0116191, IMG submission 89897) | Active sludge microbial communities of municipal wastewater-treating anaerobic digesters from Hong Kong - AD_UKC111_MetaG | ecosystem: Engineered > Bioreactor > Anaerobic > Digestate...
AGAGTCTCGTCGTCGGCGAGAGTTCCGCCACCGGTCGAAACCTCATCGCTGGAGAACGTGGATGCGCCGGCGGGCACATCGCTGATGTGGTCCTCCTCGAGGGCTGCAGCAGCGACCTGCTTCTTGTGCTGCTCCCAGCGAGCCTGGGCAGCGGCGTACTCCTGCTCCCACTTCTCGCGCTGGGCCTCGAAGCCTTCCTTCCACTCCTGGGTCTCCGGGTCGAAGCCGTCCGGGTACTTGTAGTTGCCCTGGTCGTCGTACTCGGTGAGCATTCCGTAGAGTGCCGGGTCGAACTCGGTGCCCTCGGGGTCGACGCCCTCGTTCGCCTGCTTCAGCGAGAGCGAGATGCGGCGGCGCTCGAGGTCGATGTCGATGACCTTGACGAAGACCTCGTCGCCGACCGACACGACCTGCTCAGCGAGCTCGACGTGCTTGCCGGACAGCTCGGAGATGTGCACGAGACCCTCGATGCCCTCGGCGACGCGAACGAACGCGCCGAACGGAACGAGCTTCGTGACCTTTCCGGGAGCAACCTGACCGATCGCGTGAGTGCGGGCGAAGACCTGCCACGGGTCCTCCTGGGTGGCCTTGAGCGACAGCGACACGCGCTCGCGCTCGAGGTCGACCTCAAGGATCTCCACGGTGACCTCCTGGCCAACCTCCACGACCTCGGAGGCGTGCTCGATGTGCTTCCACGACAGCTCGGAGACGTGAACGAGACCGTCCACACCGCCCAGGTCGACGAACGCACCGAAGTTGACGATCGACGACACGACACCCTTGCGAACCTGGCCCTTGGCGAGGTTGTTGAGGAAGGTCGTGCGGCTCTCGCTCTGGGTCTGCTCAAGGAGGGCGCGGCGCGACAGAACGACGTTGTTGCGGTTCTTGTCGAGCTCGAGGATCTTCGCCTCGATCTCCTGGCCGAGATACGGCGTGAGGTCGCGAACACGGCGCAGCTCGATGAGCGACGCGGGCAGGAAGCCGCGCAGGCCGATGTCCACGATGAGTCCACCCTTGACGACCTCGATGACCGAACCGGTCACGATGCCATCGGCGTCCTTGATCTTCTCCACATCGCCCCATGCACGCTCGTACTGTGCGCGCTTCTTGGACAGGATGAGGCGACCCTCCTTGTCCTCCTTCTGGAGAACGAGAGCCTCGACCAGGTCGCCGACCTTGACGACCTCGGTGGGGTCAACGTCGTGCTTGATGGAAAGTTCGCGAGAGGGGATGACACCCTCGGTCTTGTAACCGACGTCGAGGAGAACCTCGTCACGGTCGATCTTGACGACGGTGCCCTCGATGAGGTCTCCGTCGTTGAAGAACTTCAGCGTCTTTTCGACCGCGGCGAGAAAGTCTTCAGCAGATCCGATGTCATTGACGGCGACCTGCTTGGGCGCCTTGTCGGTCGTTACGATTGTCATGTAGTAGTTGCTCCGATAGGGACAGGGTTGGGCCACTGGCGGGTGGTGCTGGGTGGTGATTCTGGTTCGAATCTCGCCAGAGGCAGGCGAATAGACGTCACAAATGCGACGTTCCAGCTTAGCGCCTGCGAGAGCTGAGTACCAGTTCACGATTCTTCGCTACAGGTGCGGATGCCCGTCGCGCGAAGATGACCAACCGCTGCACCTGGAAGCTCAGCACGTACAACGTCACGTCGGTGACGATCTTGGCGGGCAGGAGTGCCACTCCCAGCGCCGACAGTGCGCTCAACATCAGGTATCCGGCGACCACGATCGCGAGGGCCAGGGCCAGATAGCGCAGCGCATGCGACCGGACCGTCGTCGCCCGCGATCGGAAGACGAGGTAGCGGTTGACGAGGAAATTGACCGTGCCGCTCACCGCCCTGGCCCCCACGACGGCGATGAGCAGTGACCCCGTCAGAGCGAAGATCACCTGCAGCGCGGCGAGATCGAGGAGGAACGCTCCGAACGATGACACACCGAATGCCATCAGCGGTCGCAGCACGCGCACCGAGTCGACGACGGGGCGGAAGTGGGACGAGGCGTTGTTGCGCAGGTACACGGTGGCCACCTCGACCTCGATCACGGGGATGCCTGTGGCCGCGGCATCCAGAAGCAGATTGAGTTCGTACTCGAATCGGTCGCCGGTGATCGAGAGCATCCACCCCAGCAGGTGCGGCGGGTACCCCCGAAGCCCGGTCTGGGTGTCGTGCACCCGAACGCCGGCGACGGCCCCGAATGCGAGACGGGAGACGGCATTGCCCAGCCTGCTGCGCACGGGCACGTCGCCGACGGAGCGGCGCCCGCCCAGGATGATCGCGCCGTCTGCCTGCTCGGCGCGGTGGGCGACGCGCAAGATGTCCTCGACTCGATGCTGCCCGTCGCTGTCGGCGCAGACCACGACCTCGCCGGGGTACTGCTCCACGATGTGGGCGATACCCGTGCGCAGAGCGAATCCCTTGCCCCGGTTCGCCGGGTAGGAGAGCACGGATGCTCCGGCGCGCCGAGCGGCGTCGAACTCCCCCGCGTAGGCGTTGCCGCTGCCATCGTCGACCACTACCACGTGGGGCTCGGACTCTGATGCGCGCAGATCACGCACCAGTTGCGAGAGCGTTCCGCCGGGCTCGTAGGCGGGGATGAGCACGATCATCGGTCAGCCGCCGATGTAGAGGATGTCGGAGGTGCCTCGCTCGGTGCCGGTTCCCAGGGGGTTGTTCACCAGCGAACCGTTGAAGTACATCGTCGACGACCCGCCGCCGTCGAGGTTGTAGGCGGTCGTCGCACCGAGGCCGAGCATGATGTCTGCGAGGCCGGTGAGGGTCACTCCCTTGCTGTAGCCGGGGCTTCGACCGTCGACCACCACGAACGCCAGATGGTTGTCGTCGATCACTCCGACCGCGGTGCGCGGCTGGTCGCCCTGAATCGAGTGGTTGCCGAAGTTGGTATCGACCTCGACCGACTCAATGCCGTCGACGGGCTCGCCGTCCGCGATGATCGCGGGACCGAAGGAGAGAGTGTTCCACACGTCGGCGTCCAGCAATTCCTGGGCCGTCGTGGCGGTCTCGTCGTACACCTCGACGTGGCCGTCGAGGTAGAAGGCGAGTCCGGTTCTCGCACCGGTGTCTCGATAGACGACCCCGTTGCGGATGATGATCCCGGTGTCGCGGAAACCGTAGTAGTCGCCGTTGATGGCGAACACGGCCCCGTTGTCCTCGGCTATCGCCGACGGGTTCTCCACGATGTTCTCGCCGAAGCTGTTCTGGGCGAATGCGCTGCGCAAGGCAGTGGCATCCGTCAGCTGCACGTCGGCGACGTAGTAGGTGACCGTGTCAGTGCCGGAGCCGGTCACCACCATCGAGATCGAGATGCTCGCGGTATCGGACTGATAGGTGGTCGCCGTGGTCACTGCCTCGGACGGTGCGTCGACCGTGGCAACGGTGGAGTTCTCGGCTTCGTAGGCCGCCACATCCGTGATCTCGACGTGCTGGATGACGAAGCGGTCGAGCGCCCAGACGGCCCCCGCGCCAGCCGGGAGAACGAGTGCCAGTGAGAGTGCAGCGGCGACTATGGCGCGCTTGCGGGTGAGTTTCTCAGCCATGCTCCATGGGTACGCGCCGACGATATGCGTGCGGCAAGCCGCCCATGCGTGGGGCCTGTGCGCTCCCTATGGCTGAGCTATGAAGAGTGAGCCAGTACGCCGCGCATGTAGTCGAACTCGGTGTCGTAGACGTGAGCCGACTTGATGACGAACGTGAGGCTGCCCACATCGAGGCTGAGTGCCGATGCCACCTCCTGCTGGATGGCGGCGAGTTGCACGAGGTTGCCGTACCCCTTCGACCCGAAGTCGATGCTGTGCGCGTAGACCACCAGTTCGAGGCTGCCAGCCGGCACCCAGAAGTCGAGCATGCTCACGCACGGAATGTACGTGGTGTCGATCAGCGGTTCGAAGGTCGTGATGGTGGCTGATCGCGACTGCGGGTCGGCGCGCAGACGCGCGATGACCCACTCCACCTGGTCACGTCCGACGCCTCCGTAGTCGCGGAGCCGGCTCGCGTAGCTGCGGGCGTCGCCCAACTCGGCCACAAGGCTACGGTCGAGGAAGTTCGCACGCATCCAGGCCAACCGCTCGGGATCCGCATTGCGGGCGATCAGCTCGTCGTCGGGGTCGGGATGGGCGACCTCGAGAGTCACCTGAGCGACTTCGAGGATGGGGCGACCGTCATAGGTGGCAGGGCTGCCCTGCGCCATGATGTGCGCAGCGATCTCCAGCCACGCGCGACCGATCGTCGGCGCCTCGACGAGATGACTCACTTCAGCAGGGCCGCCCTGAGAGTGTCGAGACCCACCCCGCCGACGTCGAGAGCCTTGCGGTGGAACTCCTTGATGTCGAAGGACTCCCCCTCGGCAGCCTCGTAGGCATCGCGGATCTGCTCCCAGATGCGCTGCCCCACCTTGTACGACGGCGCCTGTCCGGGCCATCCGAAGTAGCGGTTGACCTCGAATCGCACGAACTGGGCGTTCATGTTGACGTTCTTCGACATGAAGTCGAGCGCGTAGTCCCAATCCCACTGGCCAGTGCCGTCGAGCTTCGGCTTGCCGAGGTGCACTCCGATGTCGAGCACGACGCGGGCCGCGCGCATGCGCTGGCCGTCGAGCATCCCCAGACGGTCTCCCGGATCGTCGAGGTAGCCGAGTTCCTCCATGAGCCGCTCGGCGTACAGTGCCCACCCCTCGGCGTGGCCCGAGGTGCCGGCGAGCTGGCGGCGGTAGGTGTTGAGCTTGGCCCGGTTGTAGACGGCCTGACCGAGCTGCAGGTGGTGGCCCGGAACTCCCTCGTGATAGACGGTCGTCGTCTCGCGCCAGGTGTTGAACTCGGTGACGCCCTCGGGAACCGACCACCACATGCGACCGGGCCGCGAGAAGTCGTCGCTGGGGCTGGTGTAGTAGATGCCGCCCTCCTGGGTGGGGGCGATCATGCACTCGAGTCGTTTGATCGGGTCGGGGATGTCGAAGTGGCTCGCGGACAGCTCCGAGACCGCGCGATCGCTGAGCTGCTGCATCCACTCCTGGAGTGCCTTCGTGCCGTGGAGCTTGCGCGTCGGGTCGGCGTCGAGGATCTCGATCGCTTCGGCAACGGATGCCCCGGGCTTGATCTCGTTGGCGATGGCCTCCTGTTCGGCGGCCATCCGCGCCAACTCCTCGATCCCCCACTCGTAGGTCTCGTCGAGGTCGATCTTCGCCCCCAGGAACCGTCGTGACTGCAGCGCGTAGATCTCGCGCCCCACGCCGTCCTGTTCCTGCGCCGCGGGAAGGAGTTCGTCGGTGAGGAAGGCCGCGAGCTTCTCATATGCCGCGGCAGAGACCACAGCGCCCTTCGCGAGGTCAGCCTTCAAGGACTCGGGAACCGGCTGATCGTCGGCCAGCGAGGCAGCCCCGGTGAAGTTGTGGAAGAAACCGTCGCCTGCGCCGTGCTTGCGAGCCTGATCGATCACCTCGCGCACCTGCCGCTTCGCGGGCGTCACGCCGTTGGCGATGCCGAGGCGCAGCGTCTCGATGTAGCCGTCCACTGCCTTCGGCAGATTGGAGAGACGGCCGGCGATATCCGCCCAGTTGCCCTCGGTCTCCGTCGGCATCAGGTCGAGAATGTCCCGGATGCCCTGGGCCGGGGAGGCGATCACGTTGACGTCGCGCATCCACAGGCCCGCGGCATCCGCTTCGAGATCGAGGGTCAGTTCATTGGTCAGATCCGTCTTGGTGACCCAGTCGACGTCGTCGACTACTGCCGCGCTCTCGAGCTTGGCGAGCACTCCGCGAGCAGCCGAGATGACCTTCGCGTGGCCCTCCGGCGACAGATCCTCGTACTCGTCGAGCTTGCCCGGAATACCGATCCACGTGGCGACTGCGGGGTCGAGTTCTGCGAGTGTGGTGACCCAGTCCTCGGCGATCTGGTCGATCTCGGTAGGAGTGCGCGCGTCATCGGTGCTCATGAATCGAGCATATGCGACGGTGTCTACTGCTTGTCTAGGTCCATCGACAACACCTCGACGAGGGTGTCGAGCGCGGCGTCAGCGCCATCACCGTCGGCGCTGAGGGTGACCGTCTCACCGTGACTGATGCCCAGGGAGAGCACTCCGAGGATGCTGGCCGCGTTGACGCTCTTGCCTGCGGCGGAGGTCAGTGTGATGAGAACGCCCGCCTTGGCCGCGGCCTGGGCGAAGAGGGATGCTGGACGGGCGTGCAATCCGACACTGGATGCGACAGTGACTGTTCTCTCGGTCATGACTCTCCTTGAAGGTTGGCGCTGCTGCTCAATGGTGACGGTGATTGGCGCCCCCTGCCGTGCAGAGCGGCGGGCTCAGTGGGCCGCGGCATCCCAGTTCGGGCCGGTGCCGATCTGAACGTCGAGGGGAACCCGCAACTCCGCAGCGCCCGCCATTCGGGTGCGCACGATCGAGCTGAGGTCGTCGAGTTCCCCCGGCGCCACCTCGAAGACCAACTCGTCGTGGACCTGGAGGAGCATGCGGGAGCTCATGCCCCGCATGTCCCGATCGATCTCGATCATCGCCCGCTTGAGGATGTCCGCCGCAGTGCCCTGGATCGGCGAGTTGAGCGCCTGCCGCGCCGCATTCTCGCGCAGGACCCGGTTCGACGACGACAGGTCGCCGAACGGACGACGGCGACCGAAGATCGTCGTCGTGTATCCGTCAACCTTCGCCTGCTCGACGACGTTGCGCAGGTACTCGCGCACGGCACCGAAGCGAGCGAAGTAGTCCGCCATGAGCTCCTTGGCCTCGCTGGTCTCGATGCGCAGCTGCTTGCTGAGTCCGAACGCGCTGAGTCCGTAGGCGAGACCGTACGACATCGCCTTGACCTTGGTGCGCATGGTCGGGGTCACATCGGCCGGGGCCACTCCGAAAATGCGGGCACCGACGAAGCGATGCAGGTCCTCGCCCTCGTTGAAGGCCGAGATCAGCCCCTCGTCGCCTGAGAGGTGCGCCATGATGCGCATCTCGATCTGGGAGTAGTCCGCGGTCAGGAGGGTTTCGAATCCCTCGCCGGCTTCGAAGGCCGACCGGATCTCACGCCCGATCTCCGTCTTGACCGGCACGTTCTGCAGGTTCGGGTCATTGGAGGCGATGCGGCCAGTGCTCGAACCCGCCTGCTCGTAGGTCGTGTGCACCCGGCCGCCGGAGTCCACGGCCTTGTCGATGGACGCGATGATCTGCATCAGCTTGGTGGCATCCCGGTGCTGCAGCAGGAGGTCGAGGAAGGGGTGCGGGTTGAGCTCCTGCAGGTCGGCGAGGCTCGCGGCATCCGTCGAGAACCCGGTCTTGTTCGATCGGGTCTTGGGCATGCCCAACTGGTCGAACAGCACCTCCTGGAGTTGCTTGGGGCTGCCCAGGTTGATCTCGCGGCCGATCTCGGTGAACGCGCGCTGAGCAACGTCTGCCGCCGTCTGGCCCAGTGACGATGTCAGTCGCCCGAGTATCTCGCGGTTGACGGTGATGCCCGTGAGCTCCATCGTGGCGAGCACGGGAACCAGGGGCATCTCGATCGTCTCGAGAACGTCGAGTGATCCGGCATCGAGTTTCTCAGACAGGTAGGCCGATAGGCGCAGCGAGTACCAGGCCTCGGTGGCCGGGCTGGCGGGCTCTGTCTCCGGCACGAGCTGGTTCGGATCCGACTGCTGAAGCGTCTCACCGAGGTAGTACTCGGTCTGGGACTCGAGAGTCTCTGCCTTCGATCCCGGCTTGAGAAGCCAGCCGGCGAGAATCGTGTCGTAGGCGATGCCCCGAACCACGAGACCGGACTGGCTGGCGATCTTCAGTTGCGCCTTGGAGCCGGTCATGACCTTGGGTGCGTCGCTGGCGAGCCACGACTCGAGTGCCACATAGTCCGGACGACCGGGCGCCCAGGGCACGTACGCGGTCTCGTCTGCCGCACCGATGCCGAAGCCGGTGACCTGTCCATTCGCGCTGGCGATCCGCAGTCCGAGCGCATTCTGGCCATTCCTGGATTGGTCGCTGAGCCACTTGCCGAGCTCCTCATCGACGAGCTTGCGGATCACCGGCACACCCGAGGCGACGGGCGCAGCATCCGCGACGAAGTCGGCACCCTGCTCAGCGGCGGCGATCTTGAGCACCCGCTCCAGCAGAGTCTTGAACTGGAGCCGGTCGAACACCTCGCGCACAGCGACCGGATCGATGGGCTTGCGCAGCAGATCGGCCGGGCCGAACGGCAGATCCACATCGGTGACGAGGTGGTTCAGCTTGCGATTGCGGATGGCACGGTCCTTCTGCTCCCGCAGTTTCTCCCCCACGACGCCCGTGATCTCATCGGCGTGCTCGAGAACCCCATCAAGGCTGCCGTACGCGGTGATCCACTTCACTGCCGTCTTCTCACCGACCTTGTCGATGCCGATGAGGTTGTCGGATGTCTCCCCCACGAGCGCGGCGATGTCGGGGTACTGCTCCGGCTCGATGCCGTAGCGCTCGACGACGGCGGCGCGGTCGTAGCGCTTGAGCTCGGAGACTCCGCGCGCGTTCGGGTACAGCAGTGTCACGCCGGGCTTGACCATCTGGATGGCGTCCCGGTCGCCCGATACGACGAGAACCTCGTAACCCTCGGCTGCTCCGCGAGTCGCAAGCGTTGCGAGGATGTCGTCGGCCTCGTAGTCCTCCTTCGTGACGGTCCAGACGCCCATGGCCTTCAGCGCCTCTTCGAGAAGGGGAACCTGGCCGACGAACTCCTGCGGCGTCTCGCCGCGCGTGCCCTTGTACTCCGGGTACTCGCGGGTGCGGAAGGAGTATCGCGAGATGTCGAAGGCTACGGCCAGATGTGTCGGCTTCTCGTTCTGCAAGAGCAGGATGAGCATCGACAGGAAGCCGTGAATCGCATTGGTGTGCTGGCCGTCCCGCGTCGTGAAGCTGTCCAGCGGCAGCGCATAGAAGGCCCTGAAGGCGAGCGAGTGGCCGTCGATGACCAGAAGGGTAGGCTTTTCGGTGTCCGACACGGAGCCAGCCTAGCCGCGGCATCCGACAGACCTACGATCGATTGGGTGCCGAACGTGACCATCCTTCCTCCCGGACTCGACCCCGAACTCGTCGAACGTCTCACGGGCACCAACGGTGGCGAACTGACCACCAAGATGGGCGTGGAGTACGTCTCGCTGTCGGCCGAGCACTCGGTCGCGCGGATGCCCGTGGAGGGCAACAGGCAGGTGGTCGGCATCCTGCACGGCGGCGCCCACGTGGTGCTGGGTGAGTCGCTCGGGTCCATCTCGTCGGCGATCCATGCCGGGCCGGGCCGCGTGGCTATGGGAATCGAGATCAATGCCACCCACAGTCGGGCGATCTCCGAGGGCTGGGTGACGGCGACCTGCGACGCCCTCGTTCTCGGCCGAACGCTCGCTACCCACGAGATCGTGATCAGAGACGACGAGGGCCGGCGGCTCTCGACGGTGCGGATGACCAACATCCTCCGAGACAAGAACTGATGTCGATCCCTGCCGACTGGATCGAGCACCGGCGGGGTGACGGTGAACGGCTCGGATGGATGCGCCCGCTCGGCGGACTCTTCGTCGTGATCGACCTGCTCGGGCGGGAGCGCAGCGCGCCACTCGACTGGCTATTCGCCGAGGAGCTGCTCGACGAGCTCGGGATCGGGTACCTCGCGGACCCTTACGAGTTGCTTCTCGGCGGCCAGTGGCGGCGGGTGCGAATCCTTGAGGTGTCCACCGGGTCGATTCGCGTCAAGCGTGAGGATTGGGGTGACATGACGGCTCCCCTCATCGAGCACGTGGTCGAATTCCCCATGCCCGCGACGTTGCGTCCCGCCGTGGGCTGAACGAGTCGGAGCTACTTCTTCGCGCTGAGCTGCTCGATGATGGCTTGGGCCACGTCGTGCATCGTCAGGCGGCGGTCCATCGACGCCTTCTGGATCCAGCGGAACGCTTCGGGCTCAGTGAGGCCCATCTTCTCGTTGAGCAGTCCCTTGGCGCGATCGACCAGCTTGCGGGTCTCGAAACGCTCCACCAGGTCGGCGACCTCGGCCTCCAGCGTGATGATCTGCGTGTACCGGCTGAGAGCGATCTCGATGGCGGGCAGCAGGTCGTTGGGGGTGAAGGGCTTGACGACGTAAGCGAGTGCGCCAGCCTCGCTCGCGCGCTCAACGAGCTCTTTCTGACTGAAGGCGGTCAGGAGCACGACCGGCGCGATGTGGTTCTTGCTGAGGCGCTCGGCGGCGGAGATTCCGTCCAGCTGCGGCATCTTCACGTCCATGATGACGAGGTCGGGACGCAGCTCAGTAGCCAGCGCCACAGCAGTCTCACCATCGGCGGCCTCGCCCACCACCTCGAAGCCGTTGTCGCGGAGAATCTCCACGATGTCCATGCGGATGAGGGACTCGTCCTCAGCAACGACGACTCGTCGTGGGACCGTCGTAGCGGCGTCCTGGTCTGTCACGTGAATGAGCCTACGGTATTCTCAAGATCGTTGTTGTGGGCCGGATTGGCGGAATGGCAGACGCAGGGCACTCAAAATGCTCCGCCCGGAAGGGTGTGCGGGTTCAAGTCCCGCATCCGGCACGACCAAGAGGGGCATCCCGTACGGGATGCCCCTCTTCTCGTCGTTGCCGACTCAGTCCTGCCAGGCAGGAGCGGCTGCGTTGATCGCGTCACCGATGATGTGCACGCGCATGTCGTTCGTTGAGCCCGAGATCCCGGGAGGGGATCCGGAGATCACCACGACCTTGTCGCCAATCTCGGCGAGGCCCTCACGCAGGAGCACCTCGTCGACCTGGCGGTACATCGCGTCGGTGTGATTCACACGCTCCACGACGAACGACTCGATTCCCCAGATCAGCGCCATGCGGCGACGGATGGCGGGGTCCGGAGTGAACGCCTTCATGGGAACGCGGAAGCGCAGCCGTGACATCCGTCGGGCGGCGTCTCCGGACTCGGTGAACACGCACACGAACTTCGCGTCGACGAAGTCGGCGACTTCTGCCGCAGCGAGCGTGATTGCGCCACCCTGGGTGCGGGGCTTGGTGCCCAACGGAGGGATGCGCTCGAGGCCGTGATCCTCGGTCGACGACACGATCCGGGCCATCGTCTGAACCGTGATGACCGGGTACTCCCCCACGCTGGTCTCGCCCGAGAGCATGACCGCGTCAGCTCCGTCGAGAATGGCGTTGGCGACATCCGAGGTCTCTGCCCGCGTCGGGACGGGGCTCGAGATCATCGACTCCAGCATCTGCGTCGCGACGATCACGGGCTTCGCCATGCGCCGGGCCAGCTCGACCGTGCGCTTCTGCACAATCGGCACCGCCTCGAGCGGAAGTTCGACGCCCAGATCGCCGCGAGCGACCATGATCGCATCGAACGCGTCGATGATCGACTCGAGGTGATCGACGGCCTGAGGCTTCTCGATCTTGGCGATGACGGGAACCTTGCGTCCCTCCTCGGCCATGATCTCGTGCACCCGCACGATGTCCTCGGCGTTGCGAACGAATGAGAGAGCGATGAGATCGGCACCCAGCTTGAGGCCCCAGCGCAGGTCGTCCTCGTCCTTCTCCGACAGCGCGGGGACGTTGACGGCCACGCCCGGGAGGTTGATTCCCTTGTTGTTGGAGACGGCACCGGCGACGACCACCTCTGTCGTCACGACCGGGCCATCGACGCCGACCACCCGCACCTTCACCTTGCCGTCGTCGATGAGCAGGAAGTCACCTGCGGCGACGTCATCGGGCAGGCCCTTGAAGGTGGTTCCGACGATCTCCTTGGTGCCGAGGATGTCCTCGGTCGTGATCTTGAAGATGTCACCGACCGCGAGCTCGTGCGGTCCATTCGCGAACTTGCCGAGGCGGATCTTGGGACCCTGGAGGTCGACCATGACGGCGACTGCGCGACCCGAATCCTCTGCCGCCTTACGCACGTTGGCGTAGACCTCCTCGTGCACGGCGTAGGAGCCGTGGCTGAGGTTCATGCGGGCAACATCGACACCTGCATCGATGATTGCCCTGATGTTCTCGTAGCTCGACGTTGCGGGGCCGAGTGTTGCGACGATCTTGGCTCGTCTCATGACTTCCTTCTGTGGTGGTACTGCTGTGGTGGTGGGAGAAGACTCGATGATCGAGTCCGTGGAGATCAGATGGAGATGGCGTGATCCGTGGGCCGCACAGGGAACGGCAGCTGGGTATCACCCTCAAGGTACTTGTCCACGGCCGCGGCCGCAGCACGACCTTCGGCGATGGCCCAGACGATCAGCGACTGCCCGCGACCGGCATCGCCGGCGACGAAGACGCCCGACTCGCTGGTCTCGTACTGGCCGTCGCGCTCGATGGTGCCCTTCTCGCCGAACGGAACCGGGAGCTGGTCCTCGAGAGTGCGAGCCTCGGGGCCCGTGAAGCCGAGGGCCAGAAGCACCAGATCCGCGGGAATCTCGCGCTCGGTGCCCGACTTCGGCACGCGCCTTCCATCCAGGTACTCGGTCTCGGCGACGCGAATAGCGCGCACCTCGCCGGCCTCGTTCGCAAGGAACTCGACGGTCGACGCGAGATACACCCGCTCACCGCCCTCCTCGTGCGCCGAGGAGACCTCGAACAGAGTGGGGGCCATCGGCCATGGCTGGTGCTCCGGCCGCTCGCTCGGCGGCTGGATGCCGATGGCGAGGTTGGTGACGGAGAAGGCGCCCTGTCGGTGGGCCGTGCCGATGCAGTCAGCCCCGGTGTCGCCGCCGCCCAGCACGACGACGTGCTTGCCCTCCGCCGTGATCTGGTTGGCGACGACATCGCCTGCCCCGACCTTGTTGGCCTGCACGAGGTACTCCATCGCGAAGTGCACGCCCATGAGGTCTCGGCCGGGGATGGGCAGGTCGCGTGGAACGGTCGCCCCAGTTGCCACGATGACGGCGTCGTAGCGCGACTTCAGGTCATCCCAGGTGATGTCGACGCCGATCTCCACGCCGGCACGGAACCGGGTGCCCTCGGCCTGCATCTGGGCGAGCCTGGACTCGAGGTGCTTCTTCTCCATCTTGAAGTCGGGAATTCCGTACCGAAGGAGGCCGCCGATGCGGTCGTCGCGCTCGAACACGGCGACGGTGTGGCCGGCGCGAGTCAGCTGCTGCGCGGCAGCCAGTCCAGCAGGGCCCGAGCCGACGACCGCGACGGTCTTGCCAGTGAGACGCTCGGGCGGGTGCGGCGTGACCCAGCCCTTGGCGAAGGCCTCATCGATGATCGAGACCTCGACCTGCTTGATCGTGACGGCGGGCTGGTTGATGCCCAGCACGCAGGCACTCTCGCACGGCGCGGGGCACAGCCGACCCGTGAACTCCGGGAAGTTGTTGGTGGCGTGCAAGCGCTCAATGGCCTGAGCCCCCTCGCCTCGCCAGGTCAGGTCGTTCCACTCGGGGATCAGGTTTCCGAGCGGGCAGCCCTGGTGACAGAACGGGATGCCGCAGTCCATGCACCGACCCGCCTGGCGGCGGAGCTGAGCTGGGTCCTGCTGCTCGTAGACCTCTTTCCAGTCCATGAGTCGAAGCGAGACGGGGCGGCGAACCGGAGTCTCGCGCTCCTGCACCTTGAGGAAGCCCTTGGGGTCAGCCACCTGTCACCTCCATGATGCGGGACCACACGACGTCGCCATCGGGGTCGAGTCCTTCGTTGATCGCCGTCTCACGCGTCTGCAGCACGGCGGCGTAGTCGCGCGGCAGCACCTTGGTGAAGCGCGCGACCGCGGCATCCAGCTCGTCGAGCATGCCCGCGGCGACGGTGGAATCGGTCTCGGCCCGGTGCCGCTGCAACAGGTCGCGCAGGATCTCGACGTCGGCACTGCCCAAAGGCAGTAGCTCGAGTTCACCCGAGGAGAGTGACTCGGGGTTCACCCGTTCCGTCCTGAGATCGTAGATGTA
>Ga0116191_1002546_pt1 | contig 13829 bp, 7 predicted proteins | sample AD_UKC111_MetaG_FD_89897 | JGI IMG/M metagenome (GOLD analysis project Ga0116191, IMG submission 89897) | Active sludge microbial communities of municipal wastewater-treating anaerobic digesters from Hong Kong - AD_UKC111_MetaG | ecosystem: Engineered > Bioreactor > Anaerobic > Digestate | place...
ACTCCAGGGTTTAGTTGTCTAAAGGTAAAAACTCTTTTAAACGTTGAGTAGTAAAGTACGGGAAATGTTAAACAAAAAAGGCCTACTCGCGAAGAGTAAGGCCTTTAATTGTTGCCCGAACAGGATTCGAACCTATACACACTGAACCAAAATCAGTAGTCCTGCCATTAGACGATCGGGCAATAGAGAGCGCGAATATATATCTTTTCTCTAAAAAGAAAACCCTTTTGGATTATTTTCAATCCAAAAGGGTGGTGAAATTTATTTTTTGCCGGCTTCAAAAAGCTTCATAAATTCATCCAGTTTCGGCATCACAATAATCTCGGTTCTGCGATTGATAGAGCGGTTCGCAGGTGTGTCGTTGCTTACTTTAGGCTGATATTCAGAACGGCCACCGGCAGTAATTCTGCTTGGATTGATATTCAAATTGTTTTGCAAATAACGGGCAACTGAAGTAGCTCTTAAACAGCTCAAATCCCAGTTGTCGGCAATCGTTGCTGTAGCAATAGGCACGTTATCCGTATTTCCTTGAACCAAAACATCGTAATCCTTGTAATCATTCAAGATTTTAGCGATTTTATCCAATGTTCCTGCAGCAGCCGGACTCAATGTGTATTTTCCGGAGTTGTAAAGCATTTTATCTGAAAGCGAAATAAACACAACCCCTTTTTGCACTTTAATTTGAACGTCATCGCTGGCTACATCGCTCAACGAACGTTTCAAATTATTGCTCAATACCATATTCAAAGAATCGTTGCGCTGATTGGTAGCTACCAACTCTTTGATGTATTTGTTCGCTACATTAATCTCGTCCACCAATTTACTAATGTTCACTCCGCCTTGGTTGTTTTGCTTTTGACAGTCGTCAATTAACTTTTGCAACAAGGCTACGTTCTCTTGCAACATTTTAATTTTATCGTTCAAACCTGTGGATTCAGTTCTGCAATTGGCTAATTTAAGGGTCAAGTCTTGAACGCTTGAATTCAGAGCACTTTCAGACGTTTTTAACTTGTCGTATTCCGATTGAAGTCCTTTATATTTTTTCTGCGTAACACATGAACTCAACAATACGGTGAGCGCGATAACGGCTATTTGTATTTTTTTCATAACATCTAATTTTTGCAACGATAAAACATTTTAACAGAACTAACTATGATTTTAGTTTTTTTTGCTGAATTACTCCACCACAATTTTATCTACCCACAAATCAGTACCCGATTGCAATTGCACAAAATATACGCCCGGACTTAATGCATTCACATCTATATTCTTTGAATCGGCACCAGTAACTTTGTTCCAAGTGGCTTGATGCACTTGTTTACCTGTGTAATCATAAATGGATAATGTCATTTTTAGTGCTTTACTCTCTGCAATAGTAATGGTGAATTTGCCGTGATTGGGATTGGGATATAATTCTGCTTTAAATGCTTTATTCTTAAAGGTATTCAAGTTAGCAGGATAAGTATAGGCTTCCATTACTGCCGCATAAGCATTGATTTTTCCATGTCCCCATAGATTGTTGCCTTGAGCCGGCAAAGTGCCTGTAAATGTATCTGTAATAGCTGTTTTTGCCAGAATCATTTTCACCTCAGCCGGAGAAAGTTTAGGATTGGCTTGAAGCATCAACGCAACAATGCCTGATGCTGCCGGAGACGACATAGAAGTACCCGACATTTGTGCATAATAATAGTATTTGCTGTTCAGCGAATCATAACCGCGACTAATCACTGATGAATAGTCCGCTCCACCAGGTTTATAATCAGCATCGAAAGAACTTACGGATGAAATTACAGCTAATCCGGGTGCTGTAATATCCGGAACTATGCGGTTATCAGCAGTAGGGCCATGACTTGAAAAGGGAACCAGTTTTTTTAGCGAGGTATAACTGGAATACGACTGGTTACTATTGCTTATATTTTTGAAGTTTATTCTGCTGGAATAGGCACCAACACTAATGGCTGAATGGGTAGCTACAAAATCGGAGGTAGTTTGATTATTGTCGCCTGCAGTAGCCCAACTTCTTCCATTGTTGGTCAATTCGCCATAATAACCACTCGACTCTCGAACGTAACCATTCCAAATATTTATTGTGCCGTTAGAGCCTTGAACGGTTAAGCAAATACTGTCTTTCACTCGGCTGCCTAAACTCAAATAAATTCTTGGTTTTCCATTATATTCCGAAGAAGCGGTTACTATATCAACATAGCAGGTATCGTTGTTAGCACCTATTAAATAGTAACGGTGCAGTTGGTTGTCTAGACATACAAACCCCGTGGTTGCTGTTTCTACGCCATTGTATAAGGAAACTTTTGCGCAAAACGATTGACCGCTTTGTCCCCAAACATCTACCCAGGTGTTTTTGGTGTTGAGGTACGAAGCAAAACCTACAAAGGTACTTACGGTAGTGTCGGTAACAGTAAATGTTTTGTTGATATGGAGATTTACATCCCCGTTGTTTCCTGCTGAACACACAAATATTTTTCCCGCTCCGGTAAGTGCATCAACTGCTTGACTAAACAAAGAAGTCCCATCTTTCGGGCCTAAGGGCGGTCCCCAACTTAAGTTTACCACAGCCGGTTTGCCTACCGTTGCAGCATATTGATACACATAATTTATACCGTCTACAATGCTGGAAACGCCTGTGTTTTTCCATTCCGTAGAATCCGGAGTAATTCCTACGAATACAATATCGCTCTCAAAAGCCATGCCTTGAAATTTGTGATTGCTTGTAGCGTTGCTTTTTCTTCCGCTTCCTGAAGTAATGCCCACAACATGCATTCCGTGTGTATTGGTGCTATTATCGGTTTGAGCAGCAAACATGGATAGGCTGTCCACAATTTCATTACCATAGCTGTACGAAGTTGGCGGAGTACCACTTTTACGTTGCTCCCAAACTCTTTTCACTCGGTATGTGTTGCCTAACGAATCGTATAATGTTGGATGCGTATAATCAAAGCCTATGTCTACAACTCCTACCACCACATCTTTTCCGGTAAAGGGCATGGCTAAATTAATGCCTCCATGTACTGAATCGGCTCTCGTAGTTCGCACAACCGAATCCAAATTCAAACTGATAGGTTCGTCTAGTTCAATATATTCGATGGTATTCAGTTGTGTGAAGGCTTTTACATTTTCTACAGGAATCTGAACTGTCCAAATGTTTCCTGCTTGGGTGCCCACTGTAACGCCTAATGCTTCAAAGCTTGATGGTGTCTGCTTCGTATTCATTTTGATTAATGCACTTAAATAGGTTTTGCCGCCTATGTTATGCGTTACATAATCTTGTAACTGAGCTTTAGTGATATTTTCAGGATAACTTGCTATTAACAGTTTCGTTTTAGGCGATAGATGAGTATTTGAACTGTTTTTTTCTTGCGCAGTTACCGTTGAATAAAAGGCAAGAACTAGAATGAATAAAAAGCTGTTTTTTATAGACATACGTTTGTATTGAAGTGGAATAAAGATAGCGAATTATAGTGCTGAAATGAAAACTAATCCTAACCTACTGCTGATTGATAAAATTACCGGTCTGAGGTTTTGGTAATAGCTTCAAGCGTTCAGCAAAATAGGAGGCTCTGGGGTCATTTCGTTCAGTATAAATGGCATAGAGTGTGCTTACTAATCCGTAATCGTTTTCATTGTATTTATAGGCCTTTTCAAAGTTGGCGATAGCGCTATCTCGTTGACCGATTCGGTTATACACTTTTGCCATATTGAAATAAGGTTGGTATGCATTCGGGAAATCCTTACTCGCGCTTCTACTCACGGCAATAGAGCCTTCAAAGTCATTCAATCGGAAATAGTCATAACTCAGATTTGCATATACCATTAATTTCGGACGAATTTCAATCGCTTTTTTATAATAAGGAATTGCTTCCGCGTACTTATTTTGTGCATCCAGTAAAACGGCAATGTTGCTGTAGGGCTCAGCAAATGTAGGTTTAATTCTTATTGTATTTTTAAATTCAGCCATAGCTTCGTCATAGCGGTTAAGTTGAACAAGTGTTCTGCCCAAATCGAAGGAGGCATTCATAAATTCAGGGTAAATGTTGAGCGCTTTTTTGAATTGAATACATGCTTCTTCCCGCCATTTTGTTTGTTCTTCGATGTTCGATGTTGTTCCTGCTTTCAATGCCAAATGTACTGCATACAAATTTCTTGCTTGTGCCGAATTAGAAACATTTTCTATGTCTTTCGAAAAAAGCGATACGCGATCTTTCCAGTCGAAATTCCGTGCAATGGTTAATCCTGAATACACTATACAGATTACCAATAGCGAAGCCTTAAGTGGAAGTGATAAACTATTAATCGATTTAACATGAAATGGGGTTTTGAAAAGTAGGAACAACAAATAACTCACTAGTATACTAAATCCAATACTCGGAATAAGCAAGTAACGGTCAGCCATCATTCCCGGAAGCGCTGAAACTACTGTGGATACAGAGGCTAAAGAAATTAAGTATACAAAAATGCAAAACGAAAGGATGGGCTGCTTGCGCAGAAAATACAAGCCCAATCCGGCAATAATGAGGTGAATCAAGAAAATCGCAATTGGGTATGCATTCCAAAAGTTGAGGGCATCAATATATTTATATCCATAGTAAAACGATAGCGGATAAGGCACAAAAATCAACTTCAAATATTTAGCAAAAATATCCATACTTGTGCCTAATCGTATAGCTATAGGTTCATTCAGCCCAACAGGAATTTCTACAAAATTAAGCGGACGATTGGTGTTGGCTATAATGGTTGGGCCATTAGTGCTGCTGAGTTTTCCTACAATATGGGTGTCTTGTAATTGAATGTGTAAAGGTTGTTGCGCAACTTTGAAACTAACTAATGAAGGGATAAGAAATACAAAAGCTAATACGCCAATAATCCATATGCGATTATATTTTTCAGAAAAATAGGTGAGGAGTAAAAAGGCAATCAGGAAATTAAAATGTAAAATGCTCTTTTCTGTTCCCATGAAAAACAAAACTATTTGTCCTATGGCTGTAACTATTAGTATCGGTAGTTGATATTTTGCTGTCTTATTTTGAAAATAAAAGAGGGCAAGCATAGCACCTATAAGAACGATGATGCCGTCATAGCGCTGGGTTATCCAAAGTGCAGTTATGCCAATGGCAAAAGCAATCAACAACAAACGTTGGATTCCTTTTGAACGAAGACCGAAATATAATATCGGAAATGGAAGAATAGATAATGCCAAACGATGCGGCAGTTGTAAATTAAAAAGATAAAAGAGGAGTAACGATAAGTATCCTATGCCAATGATTAGCTTCCATTCCCAATTTAGCCACAATAGCGAAAAGCCAATGATAAAAAGAGTTCCAAGAAACAATCCGTTATTTCCGGCTATGAAATAAAAATAGTTTAAACCGGCTAACCCAAGAATGAAAATGCTGAGTAGTATGCTCTGCCATTGATAGAAATTTCGAAACGAGATACTGGATGCATACGATTTAGTATTCGAAAGATAAATGTCGAGAAAACCCTTTACAGAGAACCGCTTCAGCCAATTACCTGAAACTCCGTTTTTGAGTACAAACAAAATGCAATTCAAGAGCAGCACACCTAGCAAGAATATGATTCTGTCTTTTAATAGGTTGATATTTACAAGAAAGAATAAAGGTATGGCAAGTCCAACACTCAGCAGTAATATTTCTTTTAATGATGAGGTTCGGAAAAAGGCGATGGCCATGGGGATGAAAATGATGAAAGGTGTAATGGTGAGTTTTGAAAGTAAACCAAAAACAAAGGCAATCACAATGAATGGAAAGTAGATCCATTTTTTTGTGTCGTTGAGTTTTAGTGCATAGCGCAGGGCGATTAGGGCGCCAAGCAACGAAAGAATTTCATCTCGGCTTTTAATACTCGCTACAATCTCTGTATGAATTGGGTGAAGTGCAAAAAGCGTACTTGCAACTAAGGTCATTATGGAATAGTCTGCACCTAACATTCGATTCAGCACACGATAAAAAGTCATACATAATAAAGCGTATAGTACAACATTGAAAAAGTGGCTAACATGCGGATTGTCTCCAAACAATTCGTGTTCGATGGCAAAGGATATGAGTACCATAGGACGATACTCATAGCTATAACCCATTTTATCTTTGTAATAGGGTTCAGTGAAAATATCCGGAATAGCACTAATTCCTCCTGCAGTTAAACGATGGTTTTGTGTTACCAACTCGTCATCTAGATTATAATCGTTGGGAATCGAATTCACATACACTAAAAAACTAATCAGAAAAATAAAAAGGCCAAAACCATGTTTTGCGAAAAAACCTTCGCTGTTCTTTTCGGTTTCTTTTTTATTGCTCTTGCTTACTTTTTTTTGTTGTATTTCTTTTTGCTTACTCATCGGTTAAATATAATCAATAGTAAATTTATTCTGCTTTTCATTGAATTTTATCAGTTTCGGAAAACCCATGAGTATAGGATAAATGTTGCCAAGCAAAGGAACATCTATGTAGTAAAAGGCCTTGAATAAATAAGCTACTTTTATTTTTATCGAGGCCCATATTCTCGCCAGTACAGATATATTTTTTTTTGATTGCTCAATAATATTATTGCATTCCTGAATATAGCGGATTTGATCTTCAGATAATTGCTGACTGTGGACTCTGAATCCTGAAAGCAAAACCGGGGCTGTATAAATGGTTGCCCATTGGAAAAATCTCACCCAAAGTTCGAAGTCAAAGGCTATAATTCCAGTTTCAATTTTAGCGCCTGCTTTTTTCCAAAGAGAAGCTCTCCAAAAAACAGATTCTTGCTGTATCGCTAAAAAATCGCCACTGGCAAAGCGTGTTTTACTCCAGCGGTTAAAATGCGGATAAACGCCATCGTGTACGTAATTATCAAACACCGGTGTACGCTGAATATATAATTCATTTAAGCAGGTTCCTTCTGCATTATACCAAGAAGGGAAACCGGTTATCCAATCTACGTTCGGTAAATCCGAAAAAAGTTTTGCAACTGTAGATAGTGCATACGGATGAAATTTATCATCAGCGTTTAGCCAACACAAAATATCGCCTGTAGCTTTCGAAAAGCCTTTGTTGAGCGCATCTGCAGGACCTGCATCTTGTTCAGAAATAATGCAATGGATTTTACTTTCGTATTCTTTTATAATACTAAGCGTATTGTCATTGCTGGCTCCATCAACAATAATATATTCGATGTTTGCATAGTCTTGACCCACTACCGATTCGATACATGCTCTTATGTATTGCGCTGCATTTCTGCAAACAGTAACAACTGATATTTTAGGGCTAGTAATCACTTAAATAATAGGCATTGGTTTTATGTTCGTAGCGTACTACAGCAGGAAATTGTTCTTGACGGTTGTACACATAGCGCAAGTAGGGTATATTTTTTTCAAAACTCCACTGTTTAAAACTAAATGGTTGTTTATGCTTTACTTCTTTCTCAGCACTGTATGCAGCATAAAAGGAGGCACTATACAATGGGGTATCCTTTACGAATTGACACCAAAGGTTTTGCTGAATTGAAGATGGCGTGTTAAGCTTCATTTTTAGGATACTCTCTTTGGCAATATGCTCTGAAAAAAATAAACCTGCCGAGCGCAGACTTGTTGCACCTGTTGCTTCAACTTCAGCAGTAATCAATCTTTCAGTGAACCTTCTTTTACAAATAGGTTCTGGGGCTAATAAAATGCCATTTTTCTTGCTTACCACAATTCCATACAGCCAATGAATGTCCACAAAGCGTTTAAAGATGTTTTTGGCAGCCAAAAGCGCACCTTCTGCATATTCGTCACCTGATTGGAGCAGCGCTCCGTAAGCATAAGATGTTGTACTCAATGCATCCAGCAAAGTTCGGTCATCAACTGATTCTATTACTTCGAGACTATTTATATGTTTCGGGAGCGTTTTTAAACTAAACTTTGTTTTCGCGAAAATCTTCACATCCACAAATGGATATTTTTGTCTTGAAATACTATTCAGTGTTAGCGCTAGCCCTTCAGTGGTGTTTGCTAAAATATATATACAAAATGTAGGGAACTGCTGATTATATAAATGTTTTTCAAAAGCTGCTCGTCCTCTTTCAGTAGCTTCCGTTTCAATAAATTCATGAAAAACTAAATCCTTAATCTCTTTCAGTTGCGGGAAAAAGGCCTCACGGTTTGGTTTCTTATTGGTGAAATTTTTCGTAGCTCCGAGGTGGAAAAAATCGCCTTTTACATCCTGCAAAATATTCTGCGTGTAATCGGAAAGTTCTATGCCAAACGATTGTATGGGGTCACTACACGTTTTGGAAGAAATTAAAAAAGGGGTAGTAATCGAATCCAAAGAACGTTCTCCATACACATCAATAGTTGTATTGCTTTGATTGTAAATGCCTTTTTGAAATCTCTTTTGTTCAAACCACGCATCATAATTGCTTGCAGAGTCGTTTAAGGATTTAAATTGAAAGGCCCGCTTACCTTGTATCAATGGAGTTTGAAACAGCCCTTTTCGATCGGTGTTGGTACCGGGGTCACCAAAGTTAGTACTGAGCGATTGATGCGGGAAAACAAAATACGAATCAGTATCAATCAAATAATGAATGAAATGTTTCTTCCACGATTGCGTTCCCCAACTTTGAATGTAATCCGGCAAAGGTTTATCGCTCTTGAGCTCCGGATGCTCTGCAAACCAAGTTTTGAAATTATTCCATTGCTGTTTTGTCCAACACTGTCCCCATGATGAAGCCACTTGCATGAAGTAAACATCACTTCCATCATGCTTTGGATAAAAAGGATAGAACCCACTTTCGGTAATAGCATAATTATATAGCGATATACCGGCTACTTTTTCTTCAGCTGAATAAAACGCAAGCGCCTGTTGAGTGTATGCAAAAAAGTATGGCGAAACCACTAAGTCGTCTTCTAACACGATTAGGGCATCATAATCATTTACAATATCTGCACACAGTAATATGTGCTGTTTCAGCCCCAAATGTTGGGTATTGCGAATTACTTTTTTTGAACCGAAAGCCCAAGGATATTGTTCGGCAATCGCAACAGTTGCTGTTTGAACGGATGCATCATCAATAGAAATAAAAAGATCGGTATTTTGGGAATATTCAGCTTTGGCTAAAGCATCCAACAACCGCATTAAACAATGGGGGCGGTTATAAGTTGGTACAACTATAGCTATGTTTGTTTTCATGGGTTAGGTTCATAATCAAAAAGGTTGCCGTATTCCTTTTTAATTGCTGTTAGCACTACTTCCTGATCTCGCAACACCACCTTTCGGCCTGCCTTTGCCAACAAAAGGGCTAAAGCAAATTGTTGAGATTCATCTAAAAGTAATGAACCTTTTTTATATGTTATACCATCGAAGACGATTTTTTCATCTTCAGAATAAGTATCTAGGTAGTCTTGTAATTGAAACGCAAGATGACGTTTGTTTATCTCATCTGTTGCTTCACTCAGCAACAAAGCATAATTGTTGTTACGTGCAAAAAGTCCAAGGGCCTTATTATCTCTCGGGAAACAAGGGCCGCCAAAGCCAAAGCCATACGATAAATATTTGTTGCCGATTCTACTGTCGGCCCCAATGGCATGCAATATTTTTTCGGGCTCAGCGCCAACTTTAATAGCTAAGTCTCCAATCGAATTGGCAAACGAAATCTTAGTTGTCAAAAAACAATTCGTGGCAATTTTCGCAATTTCAGCACTAAGCCGGCTCATTCTACAATACACCGGTTTGTTTTCACATAACTGCGTGAACACCTCTTCTATCAAATCGCCAGCAGTTTCGTTCGCTTCTCCAATCAACACCTGATCAGGATATAATTGATTGCGAATAATATCGCCTTGTGCAATAAATTCGGGATTATAACTTACTGTATAATTGAAATGCTCAAGTCGTTTGGCCAAGTCGTCACAATACCCGGGCATCGTTGTACAGCCAATCACCAAATGAACTTGCTTTTCTCTTTTGCCAAAAGCTATCAATTGTTCTGCTACATGTTCTATTTGTGTATGGTCGTAGCTTCCATCGGGTAGCGAAGGCGTTGCCACCATAATAAATAGCAGCATGAAATCGTCAGAGAGTACTTCACTAATAGCTGTTGTTGCACTAAAGTTTAACGATGCCTTCAACAATGCATTTACTTGTGGCTCAAACGAGAACAGTGTTTTACTGTTAATCGAATTTACATACCCTTCATGTACATCTACACCAACAACCGTAAACCCTTTATTCTCGAGGTTTAGTCCGAAACACAGCCCTAATTTACCGATGCCTAGAATCCCGATATTCAAGTCGTTGAATTTAGTATTTAACCTAAAGAGAATGAACGACTAGCTTCTTGGCATGTCTTTCACAAAACTAGCCTGTGCATCTTTGAATTCTTTTTCCAATTTTGCCGCCATTTCAGGGTCGAATCGTTTTGCAATAGAACTCAATTCTTGTAAAATGTACAACTGTTCTTGAATAGGACGGTTCTGCATAAAGTAACCTTGTTGCAATTGGGTAAGATAAGCTCTATCGCCACTGTCTGAAGCTTTTTCCAGTTGTAGTTTATAAACATATTGCCAGTATTGTAATTCATCTTTCGCTCTTGCTAACAACTCATCCGATAGTTTTCTTGCTTTTTCTTTATCGCCAGCAGCATAATAAAACTCTGGATATGATGCGTTGAACACATTATACGGAATCAACTTAGCCGGCATCATTTTCAACGCATAGTCAATCACTTCCACGGCTTTTTTTGTATCGCCTTTCACCGATAACGATTCCGCTAAACGTGCATAGTTGCCTCTCAAATTCATGAACATACGCTGAATATTTTCATCGATATACAAATCAGGATATGTTTCTACTCCTCCAAATTTGAATTTCTTCATCATGTTTTCGTATGCCACATCGTTGCGTACAGGTGCGGTTTGATGCCCTTTAGAGCCAGATTCTCTCGGAACAATTCGGTACGTTAATCCCTCCAATTGAAAATATTTATCTAACCCTTCATATGCATCTGAACTTACTGAAACTGCAAAATAAATAGGGCGTTCCATAATGTTGTTAGCCACAATATCTAAGGTCAGTAAATCGTTTTTCAATAACGTTCCACTACCAATTTGCCAATTCATACGCGGAGTCAATTGTGCGTAATCAGCCGGGTCTAACATATTCATCGCTTTCGCTTTGTTTGTATCTATGTCTAAATAGAACGTTCTTGTTGGCAAGAAATTCTCCATTTCTCCTTGACCTGAACTCACCTTGTTTTTTGGATCATCGCTGGCAATAAATTGCATTACCTTTTTCAAATCCAATGGTGTTTCATCTGTAATACCCGGAGTAGGAGAGTAGCGCACCACATCGCGGTTGCTGGCTTGTACTTGCTCATCGGTAAACGAAATTTTCACCGGAGCCGATTGATTCCATCTGTATTTCAATTGCTGGATATACCAATCCACTCCTAATAACGATAAGTTAATCACTCGCACATCCGGACGAATACCTTCCACCTCTTGTGCATACCATAGTGGATACGTATCGTTATCGCCCATCGTCATCAAAATAGCGTTCGGCTGACAAGACTCTAAGTAATCTCTCGCCAAGTCTCTTGCTGTATAACGGTTGTGGCGGGTATGGTCATCCCATCCTTGCGCTCCCATTAAAATTGGAGCACTCAACGATAAAGCCAAAGCCACACCGGCTGCAGGTATTTCTGCCATTTTCTTACGCAAGAAATCCCAAATCGCTAATACCCCAAATCCAATCCAGAAACAATACGTCCAGAACGAACCTGCTTGTGCATAATCGCGCTCTCTCGGCTCTATTGGCGGCTCATTTTGATACACAATTTGGAACAAACCGGTAACCAAGAACAACACCAAAATCTTCAAAAATACTTCTTCGTTTTTGTACAATGTATAAATCAAACCAATCAATCCTAAAATGAAAGGGATCATGTAAAACTTGTTGCGGCCTTTGTTTTCCAACGATTCTTTCGATAAATGCTCCTGCGGATATTCAGGCGTAAAGAACAACCCTGAATTATCAATAAACGGAATACCGCAAATCCAACGTCCATTGTCGTTGCCATAAGTACCTTGAATATCGTCCTGACGGCCGGCAAAGTTCCACATAAAGTAACGGAAGTACATATACCCAATTTGATATTTCAAGAAATACCAAATATTGTCTTTCATCGAAATATCATCTTTCACAAAATAACGTCCCGGTTGCTCGGCATTACGTTGTTGCGCAATTTGGTTGGCTTGCTGGCGCTGACCCGGATCAAAGGTTTGTACCACCTCGTTTGTCTTACGGTCAATTAATTTCGCAGCAGGGTTTAACCAGGTTCTATACCCATCGTGTTTCTGCGTTTCTTGCCAAAAACCTAAACGAGGGAATAGCATACATGCCTCATCTTTGAAAACATAATCGATTTTCTTTCCGCCAAATTCATATTTGTCTTTGCCTTTGTAGAAACGGTCGCCCAATTCTTTCTGACCTTCAATATCTTGGTATGTTGCGGTGTAATCCGGTCCGTACACCAACGGTCGATCGCCATACTGCTCACGATCCACATACGATTTTATGCTGAACGGATCAGCCGGTCTGTTCATGTTAATTGGCGTATTCGCAACGGCACGAATAGGCACCATCGCATACGATAAGTAACCGATGTACACAAACGAAGCCGAAATCAATCCCAAATTCCATAAGTAACGATTCGTTTTTTGTGTGTAATAAATACCGTAAGACAATACTGAAATCAACAACAAGAAGAAGAAAATCACACCGCTGTAAAACGGTAAGCCCAATGTGTTCACAAAGAATTTATCGAACCCGGCCATGAACGCTTGGGTGTAAGAAATAACAAACTTCATTGCAAAACCTAACACACCAAAACCGGCAAAAGCTGCAATAAAAAAGCCTACTACCGAAGTTTTGTGGTTTTTGAAATAATATACCACCGCAATAAATGGTAATGCCAACAACGACAATAAGTGAACACCAATCGACAAACCCACCATATAGGCAATGAAAATAATCCAACGGTCAGCGTATTTGCTTTCACTTTCGTCCCATTTCAAAATCGCCCAAACAATAATCGCCATAAAGAATTGCGACAAGGCATACACCTCGCCCTCCACAGCCGAAAACCACAACGAATCCAAGAACGTAGCGCAACCGGCAGCTATCAAACCCGCACCCATCACAGCAATCGCCTCGCCCGATGTTGGATTGTTTTTATCCGTAAAAAACATTTTTTTCGCCAACATCACTACCGACCAATAACAAAACATAATCGAAGCAGCCGTGCTCAAACCCGACATAAAATTCACCATCATCGCCACTTTAGTGGTATCGCCAAATGCAAAAAGCGTGAACAATCGTCCCAACATAAGGAAGAATGGTGCCCCCGGAGCGTGAACTACCTGTAGTTTCCAGCAGCCCGAAACGAACTCACCACAGTCCCAGAAGCTTCCGCTCGATTCCATGGTCATCGCGTAAACAACAGTAGCGAATAACAGCACACCGAAGCCTACCAGGGTATTAATTTTCTTGAAGTTTTGCATATTTTGTTTTTTTGGAATCTGCTAAAATAGCCAAAAGTTGTGTTCGTCAAAGTTTTGAATCGCCCGTTTCTCTTTTTTTCGAATTTCTTAGGATTTTATACGTGTTAAAGTGTTGCCGTGTCCCGCTAAGAAGCGGCACCGGGCTTTTCGCTTCAATCCCTCACGGGGCATTGTGCTTTAATGAAATTTGTCTTACTGAAAGAAGCCACTAGCCATTAGCTACTAGTAAGTAGAGTCTGTCGCAAACAAATATCCCCGTCAGGGTTCAAAACCCTGA
>Ga0116191_1002547_pt1 | contig 13827 bp, 16 predicted proteins | sample AD_UKC111_MetaG_FD_89897 | JGI IMG/M metagenome (GOLD analysis project Ga0116191, IMG submission 89897) | Active sludge microbial communities of municipal wastewater-treating anaerobic digesters from Hong Kong - AD_UKC111_MetaG | ecosystem: Engineered > Bioreactor > Anaerobic > Digestate...
AAATAGGCTGACCGGGTCCTTGCCTTGTATTGAAAAGCGGAATGTAGTTCTGCCCTACAGAATAGGTGGTCGGGTTAATCCAACCGCCGACGGCGATTTTATCACCGAGATCAGAAAAAAATGTACCGTCGTTGGTGGCGATAAGGTGCGTTTTTTCTGTGGTTGGATTATTGATGTTCATGCGGAAATACCGCCCAAACCTGCCGTTTGGTAAAGAAGCAGTTGTGCCGCTCCATCCGGAGACTGTAAAATGTCGTCCGTTGCCGGAAGAGTCTGCAAGGCGGGTATTACTGTCCGGGGCGGATTCGTTGAAACGCCAGAGTGCTGATGTTTTATCGGTTGCAGGAATCTCGCCCGTAAAGTCTGTTTGAGAAGTCAATATGGATTTTACCGCCATGTCCTCACCTCCAACGGCTCTTCGCCTGTATTTGCAGCTCTGTAAAGGTCGCGCCGATTGCAGTAATGGTTACGATGTTCGATCCTTTACGGAGAATTGGAAAGTTCAACTCTTGAAGCAGTGGCAGACCATTTCGGAGCGTTTCGCCCGTGCCGTCTACCACCTTGGCAGTAACCAAACCGCTGTCGATGACAAGGGTTTCCCCGGCAGCCAGCACACCGATAACGCGAAGTTCTTCGTCATTTGTTTTCAACGACACATAGGTTGATGATCCTGATGGAATGATGCCTTTCAAAAGGAAGACAGGCAATGAGTCTGTATTGCCTTTACTCCTCGTGACCGCATTCGCGCCTGCTTGGGTTAGCGTAAAACCCTCGTCCGTCAAAGCGTAAGCATGTGGGTCGGGACAGACGAAGTTCAAGTCAAATGCACCCGCCGAGCGAATAAGCCGTTCACAATTCACTTCCGTCTGCAGTCGCGCCGTGAAATAGCGGTCGGATACATCGTCAAACACAAGCTGTTTCAGCCCCTTATCCGGGTCAAGCCATTCTGCCAGACCATCCAGAACTCCAACCAATGAAGCGAGGTTGTGCTTTGGCGCAATATTACAGCGCACGGTTATGACCCGCTCTGCGCTATCACTGCCAAAGTCTGCCACACCTGGTTTTCCGGGTATGGAAACAAAGGAATTGCGCAAGGGTGGCGAAGCCTGCCAAGAGGTCAGCCGAGCCTTGACGTTCATGCTTTGTGATGAGATTCCGTTGAAAATAAAGCCCATGCCAACACCTCCTTATGCCGGGCTAAACCGTCCCTGCGCCCGCGAGCCGGTCTGCATCAGGTTATAAAGTTCCTGTGATATTCTGCGGATGTCATCCTCGCTGCGGACAATCATCTGCTGTATGTTGATGAGAGAAGGGATACCTGACACCGCCAAGCCACCATGACTTCCTGTCACATCACCCATGTTTATGCCGGGCGTATCAAAAGCGGCGGGGATAGCGTTCTGCATATCGCCTGCGACTTCATCCATCGCCCGTTCGAAGCCCACACCGATGCCCTGACCCATGTTCTCACCAAGTCCAGCAAATAAGGTGGAGGGAGAACGGATACCGAAGAAGTTTTTAATGCCGTCGACGATCCCACCGAAGAAGCCGGAGATTTTACCCCAAATCCAATCGGTGACGTTTGAAATACCCTGCCACAGCCCCTTGATAAGGTTGCTGCCGACTTGCACGATTTTACCGATGTTACCGGTAAAGCCTTTCACGATGGCGGTAATAATCTGGGGTATCGCTTTTACGATTTCCACGATGATGGTTGGCACGTTCTTTATCAACGCCACGAACAGCTGAATGCCCGCTCCCACAAGCTGCGGGATGCTCACGATAATCGCCGTAATAAGCGATGAGATGATCTGTGGTATCGCCGCCACGATGGCAGTTATAATTTGCGGTAGGTTTTGAACCAACGATATTAACAGCTGAATCCCGGCGTCTATAAGCTGGGGAATAGAGCCGAGGATCGCTGTAATTAAACCCTCGATAATTTGCGGTATTGCCGCCACAATTGCCGTGATGATTTCCGGCAAAGCGTCTACTAAGGACACCAGAAGCTGAATCCCTGCATCAATAATTTGCGGGATAGCCTCGATGATAAAATCTACAATGCCGAGGATGATAGCTGGCAGAGCAGCAATCAATTGGGGTAGTGCATCCAGGATGCCCTGTGCCAGTCCAAGAATCAGTTGAAGGGCGGCATCAAGTATCATAAGCAGGCTTTCCATCAAACCTTGAACGATTGTGATCACAGCGTTCACCGCCGCCGGTATCAACTGTGGAAGTGCATCGGCGATGCCTGTAACGAGAGTTGTCACTAATTGAACCGCTGCTTCAATAAGTAATGGAAGGTTATCAATCAGCGCACTCGCAATGGTCATAACAGCATCCACGGCGGCGGGGATGAGTTCGGGCAAAAGCACACCTGTGTGAAAAGGTCGACTACCGTAGAGAGCAGAGTCGGAAGCAAATCACCGATTGCCTGTAGTATCCCGTCGAGGGCAGGCGGCAGTGCCCTTACGATATTCTCAATAACTGGAACAATGTTTTTCACGACGTTCTGGAACGCTTCGACCACATTACCAATCAAAAGTCCTACATCAGCATTGGCATTACCCAAACCCGCCATCAAGTTGCCGATAGCTGACTGCATCCCCGCCATAGAGCCAGTTATTGTTTCCGTGGCTTCCAAGGCAGTCGTTCCTGTGATCCCCATTTCGGTCTGAATGACATGGATTGCTTCGGTCAAATCGGAAAATGAAGAGAGGTCGTATTTAATACCGGAGATTTTTTCGGCATCAGCCAAGAGCCGCTCCATTTCAGACTTCGTGCCGCCATAGCCCAGTTTCAGATTGTCGAGCATCGTGTAGTTCTGCTTGGCGAAACCCTGATAGGCATTTTGGATGGATGCGATGTCCGTACCCATTTTATTGGCGTTATCGGCCATATCCGTAATCGCCATGTCCGCAACCTGTGCTGCCTTTGCGGTATCACCGCCGAGGGACTGGATAAGACTTGCCGAAAAGCCCGTGACGGTTTCCATATATTCGTTGGCGGACATACCGGCGGTCTTGAAGGCATTTTCGGCATACCTTTGAACAGACTGCGATGCCTCACCAAAGAGGGTATCCACACCGCCGACCAGTTGTTCGTAATCCGCATAGGCGGATATAACTTCTTTGCCAAGTTTGACGGCAGCGGCTCCGGCGGCAACAGCCACTGCGCCCATTGCCACGCCGATGCCTTTGAGGATGCCGCCCAGCTTCTCGAACTTTCCACCGGATTTTTCGGCGCTGTCGCCTGCGTCCTCCAGTTCCCCACCAAGATCGTCGGCTTCTTCCGCTGATTCTTCTAATTCACGCTCCATGTTGTTCAGTTCCGCGTTAGCGTTATTGAGGGCGATCTGCCAGTTTTGAGTGCGGCGATCATTTTCACCAAAGCTGTCGGAGGCGTTTCGAAGAGCGGCTTCAAGGGTGGAAATTTTGTCCTTCTGGGCGTCTATAGCTTTATTGAGGACTTCGTTGCGAGCGGCAGTAGCTGCTATGGATTTATCCTGTTTGTCGAACTCACTCGTTACCAGCTTCATTTCTGAGCCCAGTACTTTGAAGGATTGGTTTATATCACGCAGTGCGCTCTTAAATTCCTTCTCGCCCTCGACGCCTATTTTCAACCCGAAGTTGTCAGCCACTTAAAACACCTCCTCGCGTAAAAAATGGCATAAAAAAAGAGCAGCCACGAAAGGTTGCTCCAAAGAGATGTATGCTTGTTATTGAGTTTTACATTTCCTTATCATATTTGCATCGATAGTATATGCCGATACCCGTAACAAAAAGATATGCAAATACAAGCAGTAGAACGACTACCCAATCGACATTCATCAACGCCAATGCAATCATCAGTGCTCCGAAAATGAACAGCATAGCGTCATACGCTTTTGCCTTTGCGCGATTAGCTATGGTGACGTTGCGCTCATCAGTTTTGTTGATTTCATTCTGTTGCGCAAGTTCCGGGTGCTTCTTCATAGCTGCACGACTGATAATTTCGCCGAAACCATGACCGAAAATACCACAGCCGAGTCCAATCATCACATACGGCAAGGTTTGAATCGCTCCCTGTGGATCTCCTACAGTTTTTAGAATAATTATGCCACCTGCAATCAAAGCAATGCCCAATACGGTTAGGAAGTAGAATAATCCTGTTTTTTTCATTTTTTTTCGTCTCCTTCATAAATGAATATTTCTTCGATACTCATTGAGAAATATCGAGCAATTTTGAATGCCAAGATGACAGACGGATTATACCTGCCATTTTCAAGTGAACCAATCGTTTGTCTCGACACAGAAAGCGTTGCTGCTAATTCTTCCTGTTTGATACCTCGCTCTTTGCGAAGTTCCTCTAATCGGTTTTTCAAATTAACACCTCCAAAAAGGAAAGTTAACTTTCCATAAGCAAAGCATAGCACCACCTGATACAAATGTCAAGCGAACTTTCCATTTTTACGTGATGTTCATATTCCCGATGGAATCAATTCATCTATGAAGTATTCGCGCTTTGGTTTGGTCATTCCGAGGAACTGGCGATGGCATTCCCACAAGTCCAGCAATTGCCCAATCGGGGTGAGCCACGTTTCCTCTTCGGACCGATTCAGATGAACCGTACCGTAATACAAAAGTCGGGTAAACAACTCATCGTCGCTTACCCGACCTCGGCGTTTTTTGACTCACTATCCTCGCTTTCGATGTTACGAGCCGTTCCTTTAAACATCGCTTCAGTAATTGCCGATTTATACGCCGCCAGTTCAAGTGGCGAGGTGAGCAATTCCACTTCCTCCTCGGTCAGTAAATCTTTCGGTTTTTCCTTGTTTCGTAGGTTGTGGATGAGTATGGGCTGGTTAGCAAGGAGTGTAATCAACCAAATAATCTCGTCCAGCGCCATCTCAAAGTTTTCTGACTTCATCAGCTTATCGCCCAAATTATCCAGCCCGCCGTAGCGTTTGGCGATTTCCTTTGTAGCACGGGTGGACAAAATCAACTGATAATCTTCGCCGCCGATTTTGATGCAGGCGCTTCGTTCGTTATCCATGAGTTAGCCCTCCAAATCCGTATCAAAGTCAGGTTCGTATACTTCCGTATACCAGCCGCTGATCACACCTGATAGCACATCCACATCATCTTCGTTAACTTCCGCTTTCCAAGGATGACGATTGTTGCCGTCCGGTTTATTGCGGCGGGAAACAGTACCTTCAATACTCGGTGTGGAAAAGGTGATGCTATCGCCCTTGGTGGCGAGATTGGTGGACGGAACGCCGAACTTCACGCGGTAAAGCCAAAAGTAACGATACTCACCATTCGCTTTTTTTGCTCGAAATCCAATAGCGACAGGTTCGCCGCCATCCTCTGAAGCCGAAATAAGAACGCCGTTTTCATCCATGGTCGCTCCTGTCAGCTTTGCGGCGACGGTTTTTCCGATGTCATCCACGCCAAGGGTCAGTTTGCCGTTTTTGAATTCCTTGATGATTTCAGCGGCACCATCGTCCGCCCAGAGTGTCGCTTCCGCAAGTTCGATAGATAATTCAGCTGAGATTGCCTTGGCAAGCATTACGGGAGTTTCGTAGGTTTCGTAACCCGTAGTAGGTGCTTCGGTGATTGGTGCGTAGTAGAGTTTATCAAGCCCAATTGTAGCCATGTCATATTTCCTCCGTTTCGTATTCTTTCGCCACATCGATGGCGTAATGATAATAGCCACTATCGTTCTCATAGCCGATGTAGCGGCGATCTGTTATCGTAAACGCCGCACCAAGCAGGGCGGCGGTAATCTGATTTTTCCGGTTGATGTAATTGCCTTCTGAAAACAGGGATATTCTCACCTCGGACACATCAATAAGCGGTGTATTATCCCCGAATAAGGCAAACTCATCCGTCATCGGCGTGAGAACAAGATACTCGTTGGGTGCAACACCGCTGAATATGCCCGTTTCCACCGGCAGAAGAGGAGAAAGCAGCGCGTTCAGTTCCTGCAAAATGCTCATATGCGCTCCACCTCCTGGTTAAATTTATCTTTCATCGCTTCAATAGCCGCATTCCTCGATTGTCTGCGGGCTGGTTTCATGAAGGGTTTCGGCGGCTGACCGTGCTTACCGTATTCGAGAATATTAGCGATTTTGGCGTTACTGTCGCCGTCGCTTCTTGGCTCGGCAAAACCAATTTTGATATCCCAGCCGGAGCCGTCTCGTTTCTGCTTCGCAGGTGACAGGCCGAGGGAGTCTTCCAACTCGCCTGTGGAACGACTCTTTTTTTTCGTGCCATGGCCGACCACGGAGGAGAGGTTACTTTTAGCCTTAGAAAGAACGACTTCACCGCCTGCTTCCAGCACTTTGGGGATAATTTCATCCGTTTTATTGCCAAGGCGAGAGAGTTTTATGAGGAATTCCTCCGGCATTTTCATTTCGATTTTTGCCATTACCTCACCGTCCCTTCCAATTTCTCCGCCAACACTTCGATATACATCCCGCGCCCACGTACATCTTCCGCGTTAATAATGTTATAGCGGCCATCAGCTTCGGAGATAAAGTGTGAAGTCGTGACCGTTAAGCCTGGAATTTTGCGGAAGCGAAACATCGCTGTTACGCTTGTAAACGCTGCGTTCCCAATAATCCGTTCCCATTTTGCGGTGGTGTTTCGAACTTCCTTATAGGCCTTAACCGAAGCGATAATGTTGTCGCCTTTGGTGACGAAGCCCTCCGCATCTTTGACTGGATCGGTTGAGATGATGTTGATTTGTGTACTCATTTTTCCGTATCCCATACTTACACACCCCACAATCTGTCAAGACGCATAAGCATGTTGACTGTATTCCAGACTTGTTGAGAAGCCTGAACGCTGTCGGCAAAGAAACCGGCCGTTGAGCCATCGCGGGATTCGTACCAATTCGATACAAGCATAATTACGGCCTGTTCGGTTGCAGCGGGCATAGTGTTTTCGGTGTAATAGCCCTCCGCAATATGCTGGTAGCTCTCGGCATAATTGACAGCGGCGGCGATGAGGCGCAGGAGCAGATCGTCGTCATCAGCGTGTGTCAGTATTAGGTTTTCTTTGACTTTTGGCAACAATTCCGTTGGCGTCATCGCCGCTCACCTCCATTATTCTTGGTCTGCCATTAATCCCGCAGCTTTTAGCTTTGCGAGCAGGGAATTGAAATCCGTGACAAGTGTGGCTGTGTCCTCAGCGATGCTGTCAGCTTGATTCGCGGCAGATTTCACAAGTCCGGAGACTGCCTCCGTAGCATCGGTAGGATATGTCGGGACATACAGCTTATGGTCATCGCCGATTTTCACTTCGACGGTGTCGTCCTCGGTTGCCTCGTCAGCTATGACACCGCCTAAAGTTTCATCTGTTGCCGCAGCAAGTGTTTGAACATATAGTTTACTGTCATTGCCGATTTTCACTTCGACAGTGTCATCCTCACCAGCAGCGGCGGCTTTTACACCGCCGAGAGTTTCCTCAGTTGCCACAAGGAGAGGGTCGGCGGAGAGCCCCGTTACCGAGGCTCCCTCTTTGATTTCCAGCGTGCCGCCGATGACGGTTTTTTCGCCGTCCTGTTCGGTATAGTTCTTTGTGTTATAGCTCATATTGCACCTCCGTTAAGCTTTCTGCTGGAGAACCTTGATAGCTTCCGGCAGAATCAATTTTCCGTCCACACGTTGGGTAGCAACGAAGCCCACCTGCCCGGTGACAGCGAAGAGTTCATTCAGTCGCTTAAACACACGCCCCTGACGGTCGGCTACCCAGTAATAGCTGAAGTCTCCAAACACAATGGTCTTGGCGGCTGCAGCGATGGTGGGTACATATGCAGAGGTATAAACAGGACGGTTCAAAATGGTATCAGGCGTACCCGCTTGCAGAGAGGGCTGCCATAGATACTGGCCCTGCCCATCCTTTAACTTGCGGATGGCCTTTACAGTAGCATCGTTCATAACAAATACAGCCTTGTTGCGGTAAGGCGCCTTAAGCGAGTAGAACAAATCAAGCACCTCATCCATCGTGACGGCGGTAGCTCCTGCAGTGGTTACGCCAAGCTGTGCACCGCCAGTCGCAGCAAGGATGCCAGTGGGCTTGCCGGAGCCGTCGCCGGTAAAAAAGGCTTCCTCTTCTTTATTACCGATGCGCCTTGCAAACTCTCTGGAAATGTAGGCTTCGAGATTGAACACGCTGTCGTTTAGGAGTTCCTCGGATACCTTGATGAGCGTGCCCAGCTTGTAAGCGCCGATGGACACCTGGCCGAAAGCATCATCGCTATCGGGGATGGTACCTTCTTCGTCGATCCACGATGCGGTGCCCTTGGATGCTACGACAGGAATTTTACGATCACCGGAAGAGGTGGTGATGACGCTTGCCAACCTGCGGAAGACATTCTCCTCGTCGAGGGCTTCTACAAGCGTGCGCTCAAATTCGTCGGGCACGAGGTAGCCGCCTTCGGAGTCGGTGCCGATTTGCAGGGCATTCTTTACGCTCATATCAAGACCCTCGTTGCCACGAGTTCGCATGGCATTCCAGAATGCTTTCCTGTATTCAGCGGACGCACGGCCAGTCTTGTCCTCAGTGGACTTGTTCGGCGCACCCAAAATAGGAGCAGATGTAGGCTTGCTCATCTCAAGGTCATAGGCCGCCTGGCGTTCCAGACGCTCAATTTCCTTGCCGAGAGCGACCATGTCGGCTTCCATCTTGTCGTACTCTGCGGCAGCTTCAGCGGGAACAAACCCGTCCGCGCCGCGCTTCTGGTCAAGGAACTCCTTTGCGGTGTTCCAGATTTTGTTGCGCTTCTCGCGCAGTTCAAGGATTTTACTCATAGTCATTACCTCCATAAATTTAGTGGATAATTAAATTGAGCCGCTGTTGAAGCGACTCAGCGAGTACGCCTTGCGGCTCAGGTTTGGGTTGCGGTTGTTCTTTGGTCTTTACCTTATCAAGCAAGGAATTGGTGACTGCCCTGCGACTGAACGAATAAGTCGGAGTGGCTTGATGTCTTTTGCTGTCTTCCAGTACACCGTCAGCAAAACCCAGTTCAATCGCCTTGTTTGCGTTCATCCACGTTTCTGCGTCCATCCAGTGAGAGATTTTCGCTCTCGACTGATTGGTCTTGACCTGGTAGGCGTTGATGATGGATTCCTTGACCTCGTCCAGCATGGAGATGGCTTTTTGCATTTCGTCCGTGTCACCGATGGCGATGGTCAGTGGATTGTGCACCATCATCAGTGCGGTGGGAGCCATGAGGACCTTTGTGCCAGCCATAGCGATGACACTTGCCGCCGAAGCGGCGATGCCGTCAATCTTGACCGTGACGTTGTGCGGATAATCCATCAACATGGCGTAGATTTGACTTGCAGCGATGCAGTCTCCGCCGGGCGAATTTAGCCAGATGGTGATGTCACCCTTGTCTGAGAAGAGTTCCGATTTGAACATTGCAGGAGTGATTTCATCACCCCACCAAGTCTCATCCGAGATCTCTCCGTCAAAGTAAAGGACGCGCTCGCCACTTTCGTCAGCATCACGCGCCCAGTTCCAAAACTTCTTGTTTTTTGCCATTAGCTTGTATCCTCCGTTTCATTTGGTTTGTACGCCGCTCCAACATCGGCCAGCTTGACCATGTTGCCGTTGACGAAGTGCAGATCGCCGCCTTCCTCGGCAGTCAACAGATTCATATCCTCCAAGCCACGAACATCGTTAACCGACATAAATCCGTTTTGAATGCCTGTTGAATAGCCTTGCATACGGCTTTGGTAGTCGCCGCGAAGTAGTCCGTCGAGATTAAACTTGATAAAGATCGTCGCTTTTTCCGATGGCAGAATGAGAGCCTGCTGTAGAGCCTGCTCCCACCTGACCACCCACGGGTCGAGGGTATACTTGACGAACTCTAAAGACTGCTGTTCGATGTTGGAGAAGCTGCTCTTTTCAAGGTCGCCGACCATATGAGGAGGCACTCTGAAAATACGGGCAATTTCATTTATCTGAAACTTACGTGTTTCGAGGAATTGAGCCTGCTCGGGTGGTATGGACATTTGGTGGAATTTAAGACCTTCCTCCAAAACAGCTACTTTGTGTGCATTTGCGCCTCCGAATTGCGACTGCCAGCTTTCTCTAAGCCTGTCGGCCTGTTCCGGTTTGATGACACCGGGGTGTTCCAACACACCGCCGGGGTTCGCACCATTGGCGAAAAACGTAGCACCGTAGTCCTCGGTTGCAAGGGCAAGCCCTACGGCGTTCTTTGCCATCGCAATCGGCGAGTAACCTATAAGGCCGTCAAAGCCCAAGCCGGGGATATGCAGGATATTCTCGCGACGTAACTTGACCTGACCCTTGTCACTTTGGTAGGTGTAGACCAGTTCGCCGATTTCGTTTCTATCTACAGTCATTCGGTCGGGTAGTAGTGGATAGAGTGCAATGGGAAAACCCCTGCCGTCTCTGATAATCTGTGCATAGGCGTTGCCCCAAAGTAAAAGATGACTCATCAGCGTTTCCCTGAACACAAATGAAGTCATCTCGCGGTTAGGCTCATCATGAAGCAGCCGGTAGAGGGGATGCGACGGTTTTGTGGATTTGCTCCCGTTGGCGGTTCGCTCATATACATGGAGCGGAAGTCCCGCCACCGATTCGGCAAGGATACGGACGCAAGCATAGACCGCCGAGGTCTGCATCGCCGTCCGCTCATTGACCACCTTGCCGCTGGTTGTGCCACCGAAGAGAAAACTCCAGCCGCCGCCCACACGGTTTTTAGGCTTATCCCGTGAGCGGAACAACCCTGAAAATATACTCATATAAATAACAACCCCCTCTCGTCATAGACACTGTCGTTGATACCGCCGCCGAGGGTTGCCCTCGCAAGTCCCATGATCAGCGCGACCACACCGTCTATTTTCTCTGTTGATTTCTTTTTATTGGGTTTGATGTTTCCTGCAGCGTCTTGGTCGACGATGACATTACCCATATTCCAGTCGAGGACAGGATGTTTGCTGTGGCGTATTTTGCCTTCCATCACAAACTGATAGAAGTCCTTTGAAGGTGGGGACATGGAAATGAAACCCTGGCCGAACGGAAACACTGTAAACCCATGCTCCGCACCCAGTTCCTCAAGGTCGCGGCGTATTTTCTCCGCACCGTAGCGGTCGTAGGCGATTTCACGAATTCTAAAACGCTCCGACAGCTTGGCGATGAAAGCCACAATGTAGTCATAGTCCACCACATTGCCCTCGGTGGTGTTGAACACTCCTGTCTTTTTCCATACGGCATAAGGAACGTGGTCGCGCCTTGTCCGTAGGTCAATCACATCTTCCGGCAGCCAGTAGAACGGCATCACCGTGTATTTGGTATCACCCACAACCGGCGGGAATACCAGAACCAGAGCCGTAAGATCGCCGGTACTGGAAAGGTCGAGACCGCAATAGCAATCCCGACCCTCGTATTCTTCAAATTCTATGTCTTCGCCGCAGGCGTCCCATTTGTCCATAGGCATCCACCTGATGTCGGCGTTGCACCATTCATTCAAGCGGAACTGCCGAAAGTGCATCTCCTCGGCAGGGTTTTGTTTCGCCTGTTCATAGGCAGCCTGCACCGTTTCAAAAGGAATCGTCACGCCGATGGATGGATTGACCCGTCGCCAGACGGCTTCGTCATTCCAATCATCATCTTCTTCAATGCCGAATACGGCAGGATAGAAGGATGGATCAATTTTTGAGCCGTCCATAACCGCCTTAGCTTTTTGGTGGATTTCATAACAGATGCTCGTCTTATCCCTGCCCGCTGTGGTGATGAGAAAGTAGAGGGGCTGCCGTCTGGCGTCACCTGTGTACTTGGTCATGGTATCGAACAGTTCGCGAGTCTGCTGGGCGAAGAGTTCATCAAATATAAGCCCGGAAACATTGAAGCCTTGTTTGGACTTTGTTTCCGAGGATAGCACTCTATAAAAGCTGTTGGTGTGCGGGAATATAATCCGCTTGGTTGACGGCACGAGTTTTGATAGCTTTGCCAGATCGCCGCATTGCTCGACCATCGCTTTGGCAGTATTGAAAACAATACTCGCCTGATTGATGTCGGCGGCACAGGAGTAGACCTCGGCACCCGCTTCGCCATCGGCGAACAGGAGGTAGAGGGCGATTGCCGCCGCCAGTTCGGACTTGCCATTTTTCTTACCGACCTCAACATACGCTGTGCGAAACTGCCGATAACCGTCCTCGCCGACGATGCCAAAAATATCCCTGACAATCTGTTCCTGCCACGGCATCAACCTGAACGGCTTTCCATACCATTCGCCTGTAGTGTGTTTTAGCATGGATATAAAATTAACCGCAAAATCCGCTCGCCGTACATCGTATCGGCTGGTCGGCAGCATAAGTGGTGTTGGTTTGTATTTAAAATTAGGCACCGTCGTCCTCCTTTCGCGCAAAATAATAGACCTCCGAAGAAGTCATCAAAATCTATCTGTACGAGAGACAGCCCCTTGTCGGGGTGTCTGTCTTTCGGCTGTTTCGTGTTTAGTTGTACTTGCTGAGGATGATGGTGTAGACCGCCTTGACCTCATCGGCGGGCTTGATATCCCAACCCCTGTCGTAGTTAACAACGTCGCGGCTTTCGCCGATTCTGCGAATGGTCAGCTTACTGATTTTGCCGCCGTCGATACCGAACGGAGAGCTTTCTTCATAATGCTTGACCCAGTATTTGTACTTGCTGCCTGTCGATGGGCAGTAGATAATTCCTTCACTCCACATTTTCGAATTCCCCCGTCAATATCAGATTTGCATATCGCTTGGTGTCAGTGGAAATGAAGTTCGCTAATTCGTTGAATCCCATCTCCATCGCAATTTTGAACACTGCTTTGATATCAAACATATTCGTGCGCCCCGTGGCCGCAACCTTGCGGCATTGTTCTCTGATAACTTCCGCTTTGGAAAACAGTCTGATTTCATCCTCGCCAAAAACCGCTCCGAGATGTGAGCCGCTGTCCCAGATAATAAAAACCGTGCCTGCGTCGTCTACGAAGTCTACCGTTCCCATGTCGCCGGGTTTCAGCTTGGTGTAGGGGTCAGTCATGGAAATCAGTTCAACACGAGCGCCTTTTTTGTACCTTGCCCTCCGTGCTTCGAGGGCTGCTTTTGAAATGAAACTATTCACTGTCTGCCACCTCCATTTTCTTGCCGCCTTTCCAACTTGAATTGCCCTCAAGTCTTGAAAGTAATATCTTTCGAGCTGCTTTGTACTCGTCGCCGATGAAGCCAAGGGAGAGCAGGAAACACCGCATGGCGTATTTCGGGTTGCCGTCGATGTCTTTTTCTCTTGCCGTGATTCGCTTCTTTTCAATTGCAGTTTTGCAAAGCTGGCTGATCAGCGTGGCATAGGCTTCTGTGTGTTCCGCATCAATCGTTCCTTTAAACCAGGGGAACTGCAGTGTGTCAGCGGTCTGCTTAATCGGCAGGTCATCCGTTCCGAGCGACGCCTTGAGAAGCGGGGCTTTGGCATTCACCAGTTTGGAGAGGTTGTCGAGTTTCTTAGGTGTAAAGCCGTCAAGGGGTATTTCAATGGTCAGGCGGTCAGGATAATCGGGGTCGCTGAGTTCCGCTTGATAGGTGTAGATTTCGGGAACATCGTTTGCTTGCATTCCGTCTTCGCCGACAGGGTCACGGCATTCCTTCCCAAGCCCCAATTCTTCGTGCTCGGTGAGTTTCAGTTCCTCAAAGGCGGGGATCTTCTCGGTATAAATCGTCGTCTCATCGTATTCCTGTCAATGGCCAAGTAAAAATGCAGATTTATGGCAATTAAATTTTGTAGGTTTTTGGCTTTGGAAATGTCATAAAAAAACAGGGTTACTGAACATTTTTCTCAAAGAGTG
>Ga0116191_1002548_pt1 | contig 13827 bp, 10 predicted proteins | sample AD_UKC111_MetaG_FD_89897 | JGI IMG/M metagenome (GOLD analysis project Ga0116191, IMG submission 89897) | Active sludge microbial communities of municipal wastewater-treating anaerobic digesters from Hong Kong - AD_UKC111_MetaG | ecosystem: Engineered > Bioreactor > Anaerobic > Digestate...
AACTGATATACTTTTGCCATGAGAACTCGTCTCCTTTCGGGAGGTGCTGTGTTTTGTGGCAAAAGCATTGTACCACTAAGGCTGACGAGTTCTCAACTTTCATTTAACTTTACAATACGTATGGAACGTTAAGGAGGAACCTGCATGAGAACAAAAAAGAGCATGGCTCTGCTTCTTTTGACGCTGACCTTTTTGCTTCCGATAAGCTGCGGGAAAAGCGGCGATACTTCTTCGGCGGCGGGCGAATCAAGCTCCGCCTTAAGCTCATCGGAATTAGCAGGAAGCGAATATTCCGATTCATCCCTTGAAAGCCTTTCTTCTTCGAGCACAAGTCCAGCCCACGCCTCCAAGACGTCCACGGCCCCGGGTGCCGGGAATTCCTCGGCTTCCACCGGCTCCGGAAAACCGGATACAGGTTCCAAAGTTCCAAAATATCCAACTGTAAAGGAAGATCCTAAATTGCTGGAAGATGCTGTCGCCACCTGGGATTTTACCGACGGCGGAACAACGGGTAATATAAAAAGCGCCCTGAAGGGCGGTGCGAATGGGACTCACCGCTGGGGCGTTTGGCTCAACGATTTCACGTTCGGAAAGGTTCTGGATTTTTCAACAGAGGGTTCATATTTTAAAGCGCCGGCTAACAATGTGGCTTTGGGCAGCAGCTTTACCATCGCCGCGTGGGTCAAGCTTCCAAAAAGGGAGAACAACACCCGCGTAATCATAGCGCAGGGTACGAGTACCCAGGGATGGCAGCTGCGCGTGGAAAAGGATACAAGAAAGCTCATTTTCCAGGCAACCGGCCTCACCGGCAGCACCGACAGCGGAAAGACCCTGGGCGACGGGAAATGGCATCACGTCATGGTGACGTATGACGGCTTCACGCTGACCTATTATGTTGACGGAAGCAAAGTCAAAAGCCAGGCGGTTTCCGGCTCCGTCGTCAAGCTGTCCTCGGATATTTACGTAGGCTCCGATTCTGCTGGGGAAAATGGGCTGGACGGTTCGGTTTCAAGAGTGCGCATCTACAATAAGGTAAAAACGCCTGCCCAGGTAACCTCGATTAAGGCGCCAAATTCCGCTAATGAGCTGTCCGAGCCTGTCCTGAAGCTGAAAAAAGGCATCGTACTGGATCGGCGCCAATATGCCGGGCCCGTGCCTCCGGAGAACGAGAAGGTTTACGAAGAGGACGTTGCCAACTGCATCAATATGGGTTTCGACCACATGAAGGTGCTGCTGACGCCCAACCATATCATCAATTCCGACGGGTCTTTGAAAGTCGAGAACATGAAGTATATCACCCGTGTTCTCAACGATGTTGTCGAACAAGGAATCAACTGCATTCTTTGCATCCATCCTGAAGTGCCCTTTAAGCAGACCTATCTTGTGGAGGGCCCGCAGTTCGAAAAATTAATAAAATGGTATGGGCAACTGGCGGCGTACATAGGCGAAAGATGGTCGGCCGACCAGGTCGCGCTGCAGCTGATGACTGAACCCTATGCCAATTCGCCAGAATCCAGATGGACCTGGATGTCCGACAGGATGTGGGGGGCGGTCAGAAATGTCCTGCCCGACCATACCATCATTACCAGTTCGGACCGTTCAGGGAACCTGGAACGGCTGAAGCTCATGTCGCCCACCAGCGATTCCAACCTCATTTACTCGTTTACCACATACGAGCCGTACACCATCGGGTTTAATATTGCCAGAACCGGTATGGGCGGCAACGTAAGTTTTTGGAATTATCTGAAGGATATCCCTTACCCCGCGAGCCCCGATATTTTAAACGCGCAGCGGATTCAGGACGTCATTTCACTGGTGCCGTCCAATATGAAGAGCCAGGCGCAGGCCGCCATGGAGGCTTACGCGTCAGGCAAGAACGACGGCGGCGACACCAACTTTGCGAATCAGTACAGCGGTACCTATTACGGCACCGAATGGCACATGAAGCGCGCAAAAAGTCTGGACGACTGGAGAAAGAAATACGGCGGCAACATCCACATCATGTGCGTTGAATTCGGATGCATGGACAGCGTAACCGGGGTGTCCACCTTTAAGGGGGCGCAGGGCGCCGGCTTAAGCGCCCAAACCCGCATTAAATTCATAGGGGACCTGAGGCGTTCCTTCGAGGCCTATAATATCGGCTGGTCCTATTGGTCATATAACGAACCCTTTACCGTTTTTCTGCCTGATAAACGCATACCGGGGTTCAGCCCGGAGCCGAACAAATTAGCTCCAAAATGGTATGACCGTGACCTGCTCATCAACGCGTTGGGAGTAACGCCGAAGAAATAGAATGTATAACGGGGAGAAATAAATGGAAGCCTCGAAAGCTTGTAAAGCGTCATCCAAAAACCGTTTTAAAAACGGACTCAAAAGGTTTAGGTCCCAAATAAGGCTGCAAGCGATGGTTATTCCGGGGATTATCTGGCTTATTGTTTTTTGCTATATCCCCATGTATGGAATCGTCATCGCCTTTAAGGAGTTTCGCCCGGTCGATGGGCTTTTCGGCGGAGAATGGGTGGGATTTAAGCATTTTATTGACTTTTTTACCGACCCCGCCGCTTTGCGATCGGTCGTGAACACCTTGGGAATAAGCTTATATAAATTTATTGTCGGCTTCCCGGCCCCGATCATTTTTGCTCTTTTGCTTAATGAGCTGACCTCGCTCAGGTTTAAGAAATTTGCTCAATCGGTATCCTATCTTCCTTATTTCATATCCTGGGTGATTTTAGCCAGCATGCTGAAAAACCTGCTGGAGCTGAATGGCCCTATCAACACCTTTCTGATTAGTCTGGGGGTTATTCCCGAAGGCATCTCCTTTCTGACACAGGAAAGCATGTTCTGGAATATCCTGGTTATCACCGATTTGTGGAAGGGAATCGGGTGGAGCTCCATCATCTACATTGCCGCAATCTCGGGCATCAACCCGGAAATGTATGAATCTGCACTGATAGACGGAGCCAAACGTTATCAGAGGATTATTTACATTACGCTTCCGTCTATTATGCCTACGGTAACCATCCTGATGATACTCGGCATCAGCGGAATTCTGGGCTCCAATTTCGACCAACACTATCTTTTAGGGAACGCCGCGGTTGCAGACGTGGCCGAAACCATAGACACGTATGTTTTTAAGATGGGCATGAGCCTGCAGCGTTATTCCTATGCAACCGCGGTCGGGCTTTCCCGCTCGATTGTCAGTTTTATCCTCCTTTTCGGAGCAAATAAACTGATCCGCCAAATCAGCAAGGGCGAGTACGGCCTGTTCAGTTAGGGAGGGATGCCGTATGGCAGGAAAATCGAATTCGATTCAATTAAAAGCCCGGGGCGAACGTTTCTTTGATATTGTTATTGTATTGATTATTTTAATCATGACCATTCTGTTTCTCTATCCCTTCCTGTATATACTGGCGGTTTCATTCAACGACCCCGCGGACACGCTGAAGGGCGGTATCGTCCTGCTGCCGAGAAAGTTCAGCACCATCGCCTACGAAACGGTGTTCAGAAACGACGCTTTGCTCAGAGCCTATGGCATCACCCTCTTGCGGACCGTAATCGGCTCGGCCTCTTCGGTGCTGGCAACGGGCATGTTCGCTTACGGCTTATCCAAAAAGAAGCTGATGTTCCGCAACTTCTATTTCGGAGTTTGCATTGTTACGATGTTTTTCAGCGGCGGCCTCATTCCCTCCGTCATACTTATTAAAAACCTGCATCTCACCAACTCCTTTTGGGTGTACATTATCCCCGCGCTGATTAATGTTTACAATATGCTGATTATGAAATCCTATTTTGTTACACTGCCGGCCTCCCTGGAGGAAGCGGCGACCATAGACGGGTGCAGCGACATTGGCGTATTTATTAGAATCGTCATTCCCGCCTCTTTGCCGATTATCGCCACCATTGCATTATTTAACGCGGTCGCCCAATGGAATTCATGGCTCGACGCCTACCTTTACATCAACGACCAGAACCTGATGCCGCTGCAAACAATTCTGCAGCGGATACTGAACCAGGCGCAGGCAAGCCAGATGCTTAAAGATTTGGCGCTGGGAGACGATATTACCAGCAACCGGATTACGCCCCAGGCAATCCAGCTCGCGACTATGATTATCTCCATCGGACCGATTGTCGCGGTCTATCCGTTCTTCCAGAAATATTTTGTAAAAGGCTTTTTGATTGGCGCAATCAAGGAGTAATCCGTTTTCAAAAAAAATCTACCGTTCGCTACTGCGAGGAAGGAATGTGCTGTATGAAAAAAACAACTCGCCTCTTTGCTTTTCTGCTGTCATCGTTCCTGTTCTTATCCGCCTTCGGCTGTGCGTCCAAGCCGCAGCGCCCTGCAAACATGGCTCCGGATAAAGACAGTGCCACCTACGCCGACTGGGTAAAGGAAAACCGTCCGGAGAACACCAGTGAATTTATCAAGACCCAGTGGGACAAATGGAATATTGGAAAGGACATTACCCTTGACTGGTTTATCGGCCTGCCTTCGCACACCTATCTGAAGGACTGGTCCGAATACACCTTGCTGAACGAGGTGGTCCAGATTACGGGAGTATCGCCGAAGGTCAACGTCCCCGCAGGCGACCCGACGGAACGTCTGAACATTATGATCACCATGGACGAATGGCCGGACCTGATTACCGTGGGATACGGCGATTCCATCATCAACAAGCTGATTGAAAACGGATATGTGTATTCCATGGAGGAGCTTGCAGCTCTTTATGCTCCGGATTTTGTCACGAAGGAGCTCCCCCAATCGCTGGTACAGGACACCCGGTCGGATTTTGACCAAAAGCTGTACGGGATTCCGGGCGGATATCTGTTGGAGTTCCTTTGCGAATCCAAAGACGGAGTAGGCGCATACACATACAGCGTGCGGAAGGATATGTACAATGAGTTAGGGAAGCCCTCCATTACGGCGCTGGACGATTTTTACAACACCCTGAAGGCCTTCAAGCAAAAATATCCCACGCTCAACGAAAAGCCGTCCATCCCGCTATGCTTAGGCACCAACGGGACCGAGGGGATCACCACGCTACGTTATTCCTTCGGGGTTTACGATTATTACATCCGCGAAGACAATACGCTGACGGTCTATATTTTCAATCCGAAATTCAAGGAGCTGCTGCTTTTCCTGAACAAGCTTAACCGTGAGGGCCTCATCGACCCCGACGCCCTTGTTAAAGACAAATCGCAGATAGACCAAGACCTGGCTACCCGTACCTTTATGTGCCCGGCTTATTTCTGGTATCTCGATGCGGCCAACGCCACCTTGGAGTCCGAAAAGAAGGGCAACCGGTTCATATCCATAGAGCCTCTCAACAACACCGGGACCGATAAGGTTGTGTTCCCCGGACTTACACGCCTGGGCGGCCAGTTCACTATGATCCCGAAAAAAGCGAAAAACCCCGAAGCCGCTTTTAAATTCCTTCGCTACATGATAAGCAAGGACGGCAATATGCTGATGATGTACGGCCATGAAGGCGAACATTACGAATTCGTGGAAAAAGACGGCGAAGAGTGGATCCGGCGGACCGAATATGTGCAAGAGCAATGGACCAACAACTATACCGGCTTCAACGAACAAACAGGTATGTTCTGCTTCCCCTACGCCTTTTTGAAGCCCAATCCGGAAATCGGAATGGAGCACCCGGACCGTATGGCATACGATCGCCCCATCGCAAACAAATACTGCTTTGACAACACCTTGCTGTCCTTCGGCATGGCGCCCGATCCCTCCAGCGATGAGGGCATTGCCCTGCAGAAAATAGGCGATATCCAGTCCAAGGAAACATACCGGGTTATTAATGCGGATTCGGAGGAGGCCGCCCTGGCCGCGTTTGAAAAGTTCATTGACCGCGTAAAGGCGGTTAACAACCTTGATAAAGTGGAAAAATTCCTGACCGATCAGTATAACAAAAATCTCGCAAAATTCAAGGAACCGAAATACTAAAATCGGTCGAAGCGAGGATACCTATGAAACGTTCAATGAAGATTTTGACCCCCGCGGCCGATTGGCGTGAAGGATTGCCCTGCGGGGATGGGAGTTTTTGCGCTTTGGTATACGGCGGCATTTCCCCCGAAACCATTTTGTTTAACCACGACAGGCTCTGGTACGGCGGGAAGGTCGTCCCCTTGCCGGATTTGTCGGCAGAGCTGAAAACCGTTCGGGAAATGGGCTTTGGGGGCGACCTGCAAGGCGCAAACGATTATATGTCCAATCTGCTCAAATCAAAGGGCATACGGGGAGAGCTGCCAATTTTTCATCCCGGCTTTGATTTGAAAATCAAGACCGAACAGAAATCTGCATTCAAAAATTACCGGCGTGTCCTAGATTTTGCCTCAGCAGAAGCGACGGTAGCATGGGAAGACGGAAAGACCCACTATCAAAGAAGGTTTTTCATTTCCCGAAAAAGGCATATCGGCGTGCTGAAAATCACCGCCGGAGGCCATCCGATTGAAGCCGCATTTCAGTTGTGCGAGCACAACCTGTCCGACAGCTTCGGAATGGACGGTGTTCCCAAAGCGCCGCCCTTGGAATTTGATACCCGGAGCGCCGAAGATAAGCTCTTTATCTCTGTAAAGGGCTCCGACGGCGGCGACTACGGGGCCGTGATGAAAATCATACCCGACGCAGGCGGCATGACCGCCTGCGATGACGTGACCTGGGCCGAGCAGACGAGCTCGCTGCCCATGCTGTGGGGGCTGCCCCTGCCGCGACGGAGCTGCATCAGAGTTTCCGGTGCCAAATCCATCACCGCAGTTATTGCGTTCTATGTGAATGCGCAGGATTCTTGCAAGGCGCAGCAAGCGCTGTCCGGGCAGCTGGACGCGCTGCAATGCGATTACGATGCGTTGTTCGCCGAGCATAAACGGCTGCATTCGGAGATTTATAACCGGCTGAGCCTTGATATACGTGAAGACGAGGCGCCTCAGGGCGACGAGTCCAACGATATGCTGCTAATGAAGGCCTATCAGGGGCAGGCTCCCGCGGAGCTGCTGGTAAAGCTGTTTGATTACGGCCGGTATTTGCTGCTCTGCTGCTCCAACGAGGACGGTCTGCCTCCGACCCTCCAGGGTACCTTCAACGGCGACTACTACCCGCCATGGAACAGCTTTTACGTTCACAACGAGAACACCCAGATGTATTACTGGCAGGCGCTGAGCGGGCGCATGCCGGAGGTCATGGGGGCCATGTTCCGTTATTTTGAAGGATTCATGGAGGACTACAAGCAAAACGCCAGAAAATTGTTCGGCTGCCGGGGCATCTTTATTCCCTTGGTGGGCGCGGCCAACACCGGCCTGCTTCAGGACCCGCAACCCCATGTGATTAACTTTACCGGCTGCGCCGCATGGATTGCCGCCCATTTTTACGATTATTACCTTTATACGGGAGATCCGGAATTTCTGAAAAATCGTGCGCTTCCTTTTATGGAGCAGGCCGCGCTATTTTACGAGGATTATCTCATTTTGGACGAAGACAGCAAATACACCATTTTCCCTTCGAATTCGCCGGAAAATTCTCCTGCCAACAGCTTTAGGGAAGATGTGGACTTAACCTCGGTTATGAATCCGGGAATTCCGACCACCTTCAACTCAACCGTAGATACCGCGCTGGTAAAGGAGCTTCTCACCAATTTGTGCGCCTGCTACCGCCTCCTGAACATTAAAAAGGAAAAGGTAGAGCTCTACGAAGCAATGCTTGCAAAGCTCCGCCCTTATCGGATCAATGAGGACGGCGCTCTGGCCGAGTGGATTTCCGAAAAGCACACCGACAACTATGCGCACCGGCATCTGAGCCATCTCTATCCGCTTTTCCCAGGCTTTGAAATCACCAGACAATCCGGCAAAACGCTTTTTGACGCAGCAAAAATTGCGGTGGATAAAAGAATACAAATTGGCCTTTCTGCCCAGACAGGCTGGTCGCTTGTGCACCTGGCGAACATCTATGCAAGGCTGAATAACGGCGAGCAGGCCCTGGAATGTCTGGATATTCTCACGCGGACCTGTGTCGGGAAAAACCTGTTTACTTACCACAATGACTACCGCAACATGGGGGTCACTTTAAAAGTAATTTTGGGGAAAAGCGCGCCCTATCAAATCGATGCCAATATGGGCCTGACATCCGCCATCATTGAAATGCTGTTTTATTCCGACCCCAAAGCATTGCGGATTGCTCCCGCGTTGCCGAAGGAATGGAAGAAAGGGAAAATCGGCACCCTTGCCGCACGCTGCGGCTGCGAGGTTGACATCAACTGGGACCAGACTGCACAGCAGATAACGGTTTTCCTGACCGCGAAAGCCACGAGAAACATCCAAATCATGCTGCCCCAGGGCTATGAATATAGCGGCCTGAACATATTCGACTTATCTGTTGAAAAAGGGCGGGAATATACGATTTTGGCACAATGCAATTCCACCCGGAGGTCGCCCGACGATTCAAGATTATAGCTCAGGAAGGAAAGGGACCATATGGAGTTCCCAAGAATTTATCTTGCTGCTGATAACTGCTTTGCTTCAAAAAGGTGGACGATTCCCTCCAGTTGGATGAGCATCATCAAGGACGGAGGCATTCGCTATATTGAAGCCAGTGCGGATAATGAATGCGACCCGCTCTATTCGGACAGCGAGTATATAAGGGATTGGCTGCGCGACGTGCAGAAAAACAGCGAGCGACTGGGATTGGAGATTGCAAATTTATATTCCGGCCACGGGACCTACAGCACCCTGGGTCTTGCACATACGGATGTCCGGTACCGTGACCATTTTTTGACCAAGTGGGTTTACGCCTTGATAGACAACGCCGCATATCTGGGCGCAAATGTCGGCTTCTTCTGCCATGCCTTTGATGAAACAGTCCTGCAAAATCCGGAGCTTTACCGCCAGTACCAGGCGGATTTATTGGACCGCTTTGAGAAAATCGCAGATTATGCCGCGAAAAAGCAGGTCATTCCATGCGTTGAACAGATGTACTCCCCCCATCAGTACCCATGGCGCGTTTCCGATTGCTATGATGTCCTGAAAAGCATGAGTTTGCCTTTCTACATCACCATAGATGTCGGGCACCAATTCGGACAAAAGCGTTTTTTAAGGCCGACCGCGGAAAAGCTTTTACAGGCAATTGAAGAAAAGACGCCAATTTACGCCGGCCCTTACCGCGCGTTTCAAAAGCAATATGAAGCAATTCGGGGAAAAATATCCGCAAAACTGGCGATAGAAGAAATTTTGGAAGACTGTGAGAATTACGGATACCTTTTTGCCGAAGAAAAGGATTCCGACGTTTACTACTGGCTGCGGAAGCTTGGCTGCTACTCTCCGATCATCCATTTGCAGCAGACGGATAACACAGCCTCCCAGCATCACGATTTCACGCATGAAAACAACAAAACCGGATTAATCAGCGGGGAAAAGGTTCTTAAAAGCATCTATGAAAGCTATCTTCAGCCGCAGAAAGACGATATGCCGCCCCGGGCAAAGGAAATATTCCTGACGCTGGAGCTTTTCTACGGGACGGCGGAATATAACCATGATATTATAAACAGGTACATAGAATCCGCTGCTTATTGGAGAAAATTTATCCCAGAAGACGGCCTTCGCCTGGATCGGCTGATCAGCCTTCTGGAAGACGGCTATTGTCCGGATACTCAAAAGGTTATATAAAGGACAGCAGGGTAAAGTCCCGAAAGACCCGCATTTTACCCCTTAAACGGGCCCTTAAGTTTAAGCACTTATAGCAGCAGGCCTCCTTTGCTCTTGTTGTAGAGATTTCTAACTGTTTGGCAAAGGAGGCTTTCTTATATGTTTTTCCTTTCAACAAATGCAATATCTGATTATGATATCTGCCATATTTGATACATTCGCTGTCTTTTTCCGGTTCTCCGATAATATGTTTGTAGGCAGGAGTTTTAGGCTGCCTTGACAGAATTATTCTTTATTGATATAATAAATAATGTATAACAGCTGTAAAGGTGATATAATTTATGTCAAATTTTATTTGGGATAAAAAAAGAAGCTGCCTGCTGAGAATTCACGGGTCGTTTGATAGCTTAAAAAGCGCTGAAAAGCGGGTTGCACAATATATTTATGATAACCCGTCCGAAGTGATAAAACTGACTATAAACGAATTAAGCGAGTTGTGCAACTCCAGCTACTCTACAATAAACCGTTTCTGCAAAAAAATGGGCTATAACGGCTTTAAGGACTTGAAAAATGATCTTGTAAACGATGTTACGAATAAAAACGATATCGAGATTACAGATATTGCAATTACGCCGGATATGACAACCAAAATCATTTGCGAGAAGGTTTATGACCTTGCGTTCAAGATTTTGGAGGATTCGCTGGCCATTGTGGATTTTTCCGTGGTGGATAAGGTTGTCGATTCCATGGTCAGCGCCAAGCGGATACATTTCATCGGTACGGGCAATTCGGGGCTTTCCGGGAAATACGCCTACTCAAAATTTTTCAGAATCGGGCTTCCCTGCTTCTTTGAAACCGATTCCACTTTGAGAAAGCTCCTGATTTCCCTGACCGGGGAGAATGATATAGTATTTGCCATCTCGTCTTCAGGGCGAAGCGAGGAAATCCTGGAATGTGCAAGAATTGCTAAGAAGAACGGCGCTACCGTTATTTCTCTTTCCGACTTCACTATTTCGCCAATCTCAAAAATTTCTGATCTCAACCTGTATACCACGCCGAGAAACGTCAACGCCTTTATTAACATTGATATGCCGCTGACAATCGGACAAGTGACCATCATAGATATGCTGTATATTTGCTGCTGCAAAAAAATGGGCAAAAAAGCCACCGATACCTATCAGAAAACAAGGGTAGTGGCAGATATGGGCAAGCTAAAATAAATTAAAAAACCTCTTAAAAAAAACAGTCCCCGGCGGCTGCATCGGCGGGGCTGTTTTTGGGGCCCTTTGTCAATAGCCGGGGTGTAACCTTAAAATGAGGGAAGACGGGGCGGCGGTTATGCCGCTTCGTTTTTGTCGTGGTTAAGGTATGGATAGACGTTATAATAATCGGCTCCTTATATAGGCGCTCCGCTTCTTTTGCGGTGAGATATCGAGAATTCAGACGCGCCGAGCCAGTTTGCGGCAAAAAATACGCGCCCATACGGTTATCGCCACATCGTCTGCACGCCTTTTCCTGCCAGATACTGCATCCAATCCCCGTCCGGCTCTTTATCGGTAATGAGAATATCGATATCCGACACACCGCATATGCTGCAAAAGGCTGTATTGCCTAATTTACTGCTGTCCATCAACAGGACGGCTTTTTTTGTGTTGGCAAGCATGAGCTTCCTAAGCTCGGCTTCCTCCTCTGATATATCGGTCAGCCCCTTCTCAGTGCCTGATATTCGAGCCTATGTCTGTCCCTCGCGAAATGGGAAATACCGTTGAGGATTCGCTGTATTTGATGCAAAGGGTGAATGAAAACTGCGGTGTGCCCATGCGCATTTGCCTCGATGTCGGACACGCGCCTCATCCAAAGCAGCGCGACCCTTACCTCTGGCTTGAGAGGTTAGGCAAATATTCCCCCGTCGTGCATCTGCAGCAGACAGTACTGCATAAGTTTCCCCCATATACAAAATCCGGGATAGACCCAATGACGGTCCAAAACATCGGTCTGCCTGACTTAGCCTGCTGTTACCAGATCAAATACACCTTTTTTCGTTTAACAGCAAAAAGCCCCGTCCGGCTTATCATGCCGGATGGGGCTTTAATCTTAGGGATAATTTGCGCGCTTGCCTGCTTATTACCCGTTTTGGCTATCGGTGTCGGAACTTGTTTGCGCAGTCTTCGCCTCTTTACGCTTCTCGAGGGCATTCTTGAGTGCTTCCTTGCGGATCTCGGATATTTTTTCAAGCGCCTCCTTGCGGGCTTTGGCAACGCTTTCTATAGCCTCCTTGCGGGCCTCGGCTACCTTTTCAAGCGCCTCCTTACGGGCTTCGGCAACTTCCTTTAACGCTTCTTCGCGCGCTCTGGCGGCTTCTTTCAGAGCTTCTTTTCGCATCTCGGCCTTCTTTTCGGCATTCTCCATCTTTTCCGCCGCTTTTTTTACTCTGTCAAGAATATTCAAGGGCAGGTCGATATCGGCATTGTCGGGATTGCTCGCAAGGGCTTTTATGAGCTCATGGGTTTTCTTTATAATCACGGCCACGCTCGCGTCCTTGTACTGCTCGACGGTGGCCGACGGGTCAAGAGCCATCAGCGCCTTTATGTGCATTAGCTTTCCGGGTGAAATGCCCAGCTCCTTGGCCTGCTCTCTCAGAGAAGGATCGGAACAGTTTTTGTAAACAACAGCTTCCCTTTTAAGTTTTCGTATGGCGCTGTTTACCAGTTTTTCGCAGGCGTCCGCAAGCCTTGCGGCTCTGGTTTGGTTTTTCGATTCGACGATGACCGATACCACGGAGGTGCCGTCCTCATTGATATACGATTTATCGATGGCCGACTGAACCAGCCTTTCGACGGCGGTTTTGATGTCGCTGTTAATTATGGCCCGTCCGCTCAATATATTTTCGCCGTCTTTATTGGCATATTCAACCGACACGACCCTTCCCACCGCGTTTACGCCCAGCTCGACGCTCGGGTTGATATCGAAGCTGACATAGGAGAACGGGGTTTTATACAGCGCGTAGGCGCCCAAACCGCCGAGCCCCAAGACGCACGCAAGACAGGCGGCCGCCGCTATCCTCGCGACAGACGTTAACGCTTTCGGCTTTTTCATCTCTATCTCCTGTCCTATCACATAATTGCGGTTGGGAACCCTTGTCACGCAGCCGTCGTAAGACAGAACGGCCGCAAAGCGTCCCTTCACATCAACCACTACCGCTTTCATTTGAAAAGCTCCTCTCTTATCGGCTTAAGGTATTCCCAAATGCAAGGGTATTCTCCGGATAGTATCTCTATCGCCGCTATTATATATTTTCGGTGGCGTTCCAATATTTTTCGGGGTACCAGCGCATTTTTTTCAATTTCCTTTGCAGGAAGCTGGCGGCAGCTTCGCATAGCGCTTAAAAGGGCGGGGCTTTTACACATGAACACAATGGCGTTTGCGCAGGCTTTTTTCGTCTTCTTGGATTTCGGGGAACACTCGGTAAGATCGAAAAAGGAAAAGCCGTAGCTGCGAAGCACCGCGTTTGCCGCCTCTATTTCGTCTTTAAGAGCGCTGTCCGGAAGATAGACTATTTTATCTCTTGCCTCGGCGAGGGCGGAGGCATCTTCGCCTTCCTGCTCCGCCTCGCCGCTGAATACGCCGGGGTCCATCGCTATCTCGCGGCTGTATTTTTTGTTGGCCTTTGCAAAATCCGCAAGCCGCCTTCTTATGATTAGCTCGGCAAAATGCAGGAAACTCCCCTTGTCATAGCTGTAGCTTTCCATGGCCTGCGCGAACGCCTGCAGAGCGACGGAAAATTCATCGTCGCTTTCGGTGATATATCTGTTTGCAAAGGCGGACGCGCACCTGATGATGAAGGGCTTGTACCGGGCGATAAAAGCCTCCTGCTTTTTGGGGTCCTTCACGGCCTCGCAGACCATAGCGTCGGTTTTTCTCATATCGCTACTCCCCCGCGTCGATTTAGGCCTTATATTTTTAGCATATATCATCACAAAAGAAAAATCAATAACAGTCATAACCGCCGGCAAATGCTGAAGTGGTCAACGCCCTGCTCAATAAAGGCGGTGTCCTCCCCGCATGAGGAGCGTGGATTAAAATCTCAGCAATTTGCATTATTTTTTTATTGTGTTATACTACTTAGTAATAGTATAGCAAAATCCATACCCGGCGCAAAACTTCGCAGACCAAACGAAAGGAGAA